>OJAU01000007.1_pt1 | contig 268129 bp, 251 predicted proteins | sample 1589791 | NCBI WGS metagenome assembly OJAU01 (sample SAMN05416849, study PRJEB24817) | seawater metagenome | isolation source: Sea water | place: Canada:Atlantic | collected 2013-07 | reverse complement strand
ACGAGATAGGAGTCCGTCTCGTGGGCTCGGAGATGTGTATAAGAGACAGGTAATGATCTGGTGCGATTTCTTGCCAAGCATCAGCCCAGCACCTTGACCCGCAGCAGACGCAGACGATCAAGCCCGCCGATAATGCGGGCGATGACCGGGAAAGCGAGGATCGACAGCACAGCTTGCGGCCCCAACGACAAAATTGCGATCACGCTGACAGAAGCTCCGGAGAACAATGCCGAGCCGAGCAGATAGCCGATGATGGCCAGAGCCGCCACCAACCAGTCTTGCCAGAAACTGCGCCACGGAAACCGGGTATCAACGTATTCTATGGCCAGCATGATAAGTGAGAAAAACACAATACCGCTGCCGAATGGCTGGCCGCTGAACAAATCATCGAACAGGCCAATCGGAAATCCAGCCCATACCGGAAGCAATCCGGGCCTGACCAGTCGCCAACCGACCATGAACAGCAGGCCGAACGGCGGAACCAGAGGGATCGCACTCACCAGAGGCATATAGGGAACCAGACAACCAAGCAGGATGGACGCCCACGGAATCAGGTGGATCAAAAGCGGTGAATGATCGCGGTTGATCCGGCTTCCATAAGCATCGCGCCGGGATTTGGGGTTCAGCCGGTCCATCAATCCGCGCTACCGGAATCCGGTCCGGCTAGCGCTTCCTCCGATCCCGCCTGTCCGGCCCCCAGTTCGACTTCGATCGGGGTTTCCGCGCCAGATGCCGCCTGCGGTTCGTAAATCTGTTCTACCGAAACATAGTCTGTTGCTGCGGGATCGGAGACTATCCGTGCAATCGCGCCATCATCGGCCAATTCGCTGACTATCGCGACAGCAATTCCGGGTTTATAAAAACCGCCGGCTCCACTGGTGACAAAGATATCTCCCTTTTTCAGTGGATTAACACCCAGGTTGATCAGCTTGATATCGACGCGCCCGTCGCCGCGCCCTTCGGCGAAGGCGACCACATTGTCGGTCGAGCGGCGCACCGGTACGATGCTCTCGCTGTCGGTCAGCAGCAGCACGCGCGAGCTTTTGCGCCCTACTTCCAGAACACGTCCGACTATCCCGCGTTCGGACCGGACAGGCATACCTTCACTGACCCCGTCGGCCCGTCCGGCACCCATATAGGCAAAACGGCGTGTGCTGGAGGAGCTGGAGCCGACCAGACGCGCCACGGCGACAGGTTCGCTCCCATCGGCGCTCAGGCCCAGAATACCGCGCAAGCGGGCGTTTTCCGTTTTCAATGCGTCCGCTTCGGCCAGACGAATACGGGCAAGCTCCACTTCCTTGCGCAGAGCCTCGTTCTGCCTGCCTGCGCGCAGATAGCCGCGCACATTCTCGATAAGTCCGCGGCTTTCGGTTCGGACAACCGCATTGGCCTCTGCCACCGGGGCAACAGCGTCATTTGCCGCCGTGCGTGGAGCGGACATCAAATCGGGTTTGAACAGAGATGCAGCCAGTAGCAGCGCACCAAGCAGGGCGCCGGCACCGGCAAAAACATATCCTGTAAATACCCCGTACTGCGCCCTGCGGGAATGGCCGGAGCGCCGGGTGGTAGTCGGCGCCATAATCTGCCCCTCCTTGCGCTAGATCAGGCCGTCATCAGGACGCCGCGATATATCGGGTCCTCCATCGCGCGGCCGGTGCCCAAGGCTACACAGGTAAGGGGATCTTCCGCAATACTGACGGGCAGGCCGGTTTCATCGCGCAGATGTTCGTCGAGCCCGGCAATCAAAGCGCCGCCGCCTGTCAGGACTATGCCCTGATCGACGATATCCGCAGCCAGTTCAGGGGCCGTATTTTCCAGCGCGATACGCACGCCTTCGACAATTGCACCGATGGGCTCGCTGAGCGCTTCGGCAATATGCGCTTGATTGATGGTGACTTCTTTCGGCACCCCGTTGACCAGATCGCGGCCTTTGATGGTGATGCTTTCGCCGATACCATCGGCCGGAGCCACGGCCACGCCGTAATCCTTCTTGATCCGCTCTGCCGTGGCTTCGCCGATCAGCAGGTTGTGATGACGGCGGACATAGGAAACGATGGCCTCGTCCATCTTGTCACCGCCGGTGCGAACCGAAGTGGTATAGGCCAGGCCGCGTAGCGATAGCACGGCAACTTCGGTCGTGCCGCCACCGATGTCGACGACCATAGAGCCAACAGGCTCCGTCACCGGCATGTCGGCTCCGATGGCCGCAGCCATAGGTTCCAGAATGAGATAGACCGCAGATGCGCCGGCATTGCTCGCCGCATCGCGGATCGCGCGTTTTTCCACGGAGGTAGAACCGGAGGGAACACAGATGGTAATTTCCGGATAGCGGAACAAGCTCTTCTTGCCATGCACTCTCCGGATGAAATACTTGATCATTTCCTCTGCGATTTCGATGTCGGCGATGACACCGTCGCGCAATGGGCGAATGGCCTCGATGCTGTCGGGCGTCTTGCCCATCATCAGCTTGGCTTCGTCGCCTACGGCCTTGACCCGCTTGACCCCGTTGATCGTTTCGATCGCCACGACGGAAGGTTCATCAAGAACGATGCCCTGATCCTGAACATAGACCAATGTATTGGCAGTACCGAGATCGATAGCCATGTTCTGGGAACCGAATTTGAAAAGATTGCTCAAAAAACTCATCGTGAACCGAATTTCCGTATTGCTTATCGTGGGATAGACCCGGGATACATTATCCGCCGGGCCCGGTGCGATTGGGAATGCGGCTCCTTAACGACTCGCCGCAGAAAACGCCAAGGGATTCGGGTGAAAACCGGGGCAAAAAACGCCGTTCGGCTCGTATAGCGGGCCGCTGGTCGCTACAAGTGATGCCATGCCCGAAATTCGTCGTCTCCCGGAAACGTTGGTGAACCGCATTGCTGCGGGCGAAGTGGTCGAGCGCCCGGCAGCCGCTTTGAAGGAGCTGGTCGAGAATGCAGTTGATGCCGGGGCTACGCGGATTGCCGTCACACTTGTCGATGGTGGACTGACCCAGATCGAAGTTACCGACGATGGCTGCGGTATGGACCCAGAGACGATGGAACTGGCATTGGAACGGCACGCCACATCCAAACTGCCCGAGAGCCTGATCGGAGAAGGCCAGGCGATCGAACGGGTGGCCACGCTGGGCTTTCGCGGGGAAGCGCTACCATCTATTGCCAGCGTCGCCAGATTTACGCTGGAAAGCCGCCCTCAGGGAAGCAATCAGGGTTGGCGCCGCGTGGTCGATCACGGTGATCTGGTGGAGGAAGGGCCTGCTGCTCTGCCTCAGGGAACGCGCGCCAGGGTAGAGCAGGTGTTTGCCAAGGTCCCAGCGCGCCGCAAATTCCTGCGCACCGCGCGCAGCGAATATGGGGCCTGTCTCGATATTGTCCGCCGTCTGGCAATGGCGCGCCCCGATATCGGCTTTACGCTGCACCACCGTACCGCGAAGGGCGACCGGCAGGTGCTGGCCCTGCAGTCGGACGACGCCTTGCCCGACCGGGTTGCGCAGGTCGTCGCGCGCGAGCTCAAAGACAATGCGGTCCTGCTCGATATGGAACGCGAGGCACCATCGGGGACCATGCGTCTGACCGGAATTGCCGGCTTGCCGACTTACAATCGCGGCGTCGCAGATCATCAATATCTGTTCGTCAACGGGCGACCGGTCAAAGACCGGCTGTTGGTGGGCGCGGTGCGCGGGGCCTATTCCGATATGCTTGCGCGGGACCGGCACGCGGTGCTGGCGCTGTTCCTCGATCTTCCGTCGGAAGATGTCGATGTGAATGTCCATCCGGCAAAGACAGAGGTTCGGTTCCGCGATGCAACAGGCGTTCGCGGGTTCATCGTTTCCGGTCTGCGGCAGGCACTCTCCACCGGCGATCGGCGTAGCGCACAAGGTCCGGATGCCGGCGCGATGGCCAAATGGCAGCAGGAACCGGTGCGCGAAGAACCTTCGCCTGCGCTGCGATCGATTTTCGAGGGCCGGGACTGGAGCAGTCCGGGAGCAAGCGTACGCGAACCTTCGCAGCCCTGGAGCACCTACAACGCAGGTACGGCGAATGCGGCATCGCCGATGGGGCGGGCAGAGGAAGCTGCGCCTCTACCTGAAGATGCAGATTACCCCCTCGGCATTGCGCGTGGGCAGGTTGCGGACACCTATATCGTAGCGGAATCGAAAGACGGTCTGGTGCTGGTCGATCAGCACGCCGCGCATGAGCGATTGGTGCTCGAACGCCTGAAAGCTGCGGGCGCAGCGGAAGCCGTGGCACGCAGTCAGGCGATGCTGATACCAGAAGTTGTGGAACTGGACGAACCCGCCTGCGACCGGTTGGAAGATGCCGCCGATAAGCTTGACGGTCTGGGCCTTTCCATCGAACGCTTTGGCCCCGGCGCAATGCTGGTCCGCTCGCTTCCGCACGCGCTTGCAGGTGGCGATCCGCATAAACTGCTGCAAGACATTGCCGACGATCTGGCAAAGCATGGAGAGAGCCTGCTGCTGGGCGAGAAACTTGACCTCGTGCTGGCTACTATGGCCTGCCACGGATCGGTCAGGGCAGGGCGCACCTTACGCGTTGACGAGATGAACGCCCTGCTGCGCGAAATGGAGAGAACACCCCGGTCTGGCCAGTGCAATCACGGGCGGCCGACTTGGGTGAAATTGGGGATGGATGATGTCGAAAAACTGTTCGGGCGCCATTAGGATCGCGGTGTCGGGCCTGGTGATGGGTGCCGTCGCGGCGTGCAGCAGCAATGTGCCGGAAGCAGCCGAACCCGAGGCGGAATTTACGCTGCAACCCATCCGGTATCCCGAGATCGAGTCCAACGATATTTACGGACCCGGCTGCCGTTTCCGCTTGGATAATGGCGGTCTGAGCGCGCTTGCCATGACGCGCGCCGAAGATGCCTTTATCCGGGTGGATGGCACGGTCTTTCCACTGGGCGTAGACCTAACCAGCGAGAAGGCCCCGCTGGGCACACGCGAGATTTATCGCGGACAGCAATACCAGATGGCGCTGGATCTGACAGGTGAAGAAATGGCCTCTGGTGGCGGGCGCACGGAATATACGGCGACCTTGCGGATTACCGATGCCGAGAATTCCTTGCTCTACGAACAACCCGGTATCGCGCAATGCGGAGTCTAATCGGAGCCTAATCCTCGATCGGTGCACCCTGATCGCGCACTTGTATCAAGCCATTGCTAATCATTTCCAGCACCGGTTCATCATGCTGGTTGTAAGTCGTGCAGAGGGATCTGAAGATACCCATTTCCGGCCGCGACCGGCTCCGCCGTTTCTCGATTACCTCTGTTGTCACCCGCAGCGTGTCGCCCGGATAGACAGGTTTTTTCCATCGCAGTTGATCCACGCCGGGCGAGCCAAGACCCGCCTGCTGCTGATCTTTCATATTGTTGACCATCATCCGCATGGTCATCGCACAGGTATGCCAGCCACTAGCAGAGATCCGCCCGAAATGGGTTTTTGCCGCAGCATCATTGTCCAGATGAAACGCCTGTGGATCGTAGCTTGTAGCGAACGTGCGAACTTCGTCCTGCGTCACTTCGTACTGGCCAAAGCTGGAAGCAGAGCCGACTTCAATATCTTCGTAATAGAGCATGGGGCCGTTTAACCATTAAAGAGAAGGACGCAATACCATCCCTGTTGCCATTCCGACCATCGCTAGTTTTTCAGTCGCAGGATCGTTCAGGTGCGGTAAGCGGGAACGCGGCCGTTTTCGCCCAAATCGGGAATAATGCGATAGCGGGCAAGGATGAGGCTGAAGAGGCCGAACACGAGCAGCCCTATTGGCACCAAAGTGAAAACAATTCCCTGTCCAGCGAGGGAAGCAACGGCATCGCCGAGCGTTTTGATCTGTTCACTACCCGCAGACATGAAGCCGACTTTGAACAGCGACCAGCCAATGACTGTATAGACAATCGCACGGGCCATAAATCCGACCCCGCCCAAAAGACGCGTAGCATCAGGAGCGCTGGCGCTGATCCGGTTCATAAAAGATCCGGTGAGAGATTTTTTGGCCTGCGAAACAGCGGCAAGAAAAAACGTGATACCCAAAATGCCCAGAACAACACCGCCCAGCTCAAACGATAAAACGCCTGATGCAGCATCCTGTGCGCCTTCACCTGAACCGCCGCCGCTGGTGGTTGCAAATTTATAGGCAGAATAGGCAAGGGCAAGGTGCCCGATCGCACTGCCAGTATGGCCTATCCGCTTGCCCCAGCCCATCGCATCACTGCCCTCGTTCTCGATATCGAACAGCGGCGAGCAAAAACGGAACAGAGCATAAGCAACGAGCCCAAGCACCATCAGCCACAGAATGGGCGTTCCCGCAGGAAAGTCCTCGACAGCCTTAAAAATTCCGTTGGTGCCTTCGGAAATCTGGCCCACCCTGGTCAGTGCGATCAGGCCCAGAACAGAATACAATATGGCCCGGCTGAAATAACCTACGCGCACCAACCAATTGAATTTTTCCGATTTGTCTACCACACCCATTCCCCCTGATTTTGACAAGCCAACGGGGCAGAACGCATTTGGTGCCGAGATTATTCAGACATTGAATTTGAACAGCAGGACGTCGCCGTCCTGCACGAGGTATTCCTTGCCTTCTTGACGCAGCTTGCCCGCGTCGCGCGCGGCGCTTTCCCCTCCAAGGCTGGCAAAGTCATCATACGCAATGGTTTCGGCACGGATAAACCCGCGTTCGAAATCGGTGTGGATTTCGCCGGCTGCCTGCGGAGCTTTCGCACCAGCAGGGAAGGTCCATGCGCGGGCTTCTTTCGGGCCGGCGGTGAAGAAGGTGTTGAGGCCGAGCAGTTGGTATCCGGCGCGGATGACCCGGGCAAGGCCGCTTTCCTCCAGCCCGAGTTCGGCAAGATATTCAGTACGCTCTTCGCCGTCCATTGCGACCAGTTCCGCCTCGATAGCAGCCGAGACAACCACTGCCTGTGCGCCCTCTGCCCCGGCTTTTGCGAACACCTTCGCTGAAAGCTCGTTGCCATCAGCTGCATCTTCTTCAGCGACATTGCAAACGTAGAGAACCGGCTTCGCAGTCAGCAATTGGGCCTGTGCGAAAAGACGCTCTTCCTCTTCATCCTGAGGCTGCGTCAGGCGGGCAGGCTTACCTTCTTTCAGCAACTCGAGCGCCTGTCCAAGCACGCTTGCGAGGATTTTTGCTTCCTTGTCACCGCTGGTTGCACGCTTCTGTGCAGCAGGTACGCGTTTTTCCAGGCTTTCCATATCAGCCAACAACAATTCGGTTTCCACTACCTCGGCATCCGCAATCGGATCGACGGTGTTGGAGACGTGCTGGATATCGTCATCCTCGAAACAGCGAAGCACATGGACAATCGCGTCCACCTCGCGGATATTGCCGAGGAACTGGTTGCCCAGGCCTTCGCCGCTGCTGGCTCCTTTGACGAGGCCTGCAATATCGGTGAAGCCAAGCTGGGTATAAATCGTCTTTGCACTGCCAGCGATGGATGCGATCTTCTCCAGACGCTCGTCCGGTACCGCGACCTGCCCGACATTGGGCTCGATCGTGCAGAACGGATAGTTCGCGGCCTGCGCGGCCTGCGTTTCGGTAAGGGCGTTGAATAGGGTGGACTTGCCGACATTAGGCAGGCCAACGATCCCGCAGCGGAATCCCATTGGGCTGTGCTCCAGTTAAAAATGATATGGCGCGCCCTTAGCGGGGCGGGCGGGGCAATGCCAGTATTCTGGTGATGCAGCTACCCGCCGTGCACGGCCTTGATCATAGGACCATATCCGGAATTGCCGAGCCAGGCGAGTTGTGTATCGCGCGTCGTCTGGTTGATCGCAAGTTGCGGAATTGCACTGCCGCTGACCGGCGTACGCAAAGGCCCAGAACCCTTTGGCATCGCGATGGTCTTCGCAATTAAGCGGGGAATGTCCATCGGGTCCGCGCTCCGGCCCGATCCGTCTTCAGTGCCCATCCGTTCAACGGCTTCCGGATAACCGGCGGTGTGTATTGGCCTTGCACGGCTTTTCAATTCGCTCGCATAGCGATTTCGGTTGATCCAGACTTGCGTTGGATAGCCGCCGGGTTCGACAATGGTCACATCGATATTGTGAGGCACCAATTCGTAAGCCATCGCTTCGCTCATTGCCTCCAGGGCAAATTTTGCAGGAGAATAATGTCCCGTATTCGGTGCAATTACGCGCCCAAGCTGGCTGCTCATCTGAAATATACGCCCGCCTCCCTTGGCCCGCATACCGGGCAAGACAGCGCGTGCCATACGGTGGCAACCGAACACATTGATATCGAACATCATCTGTGTGGCTTCCATGTCCTGCACTTCGATAGGGCCGGACAGACCGATTCCGGCATTATTGACCAGCACATCCAGCGGGCCGCCGTTCAAACGTTCTGCCTCTATCACACCGGCCATGACGCTTTCATCGTCCTGCACGTCGATTTCGATCACAAACAGGTCGAGTTCTTCGGTAATGGCCAGATCGCGCAATTCATCTGCTTCCGGCCGGGGCATATTACGCATCGTGGCAAATACCCGTGCGCCCAGCCGCGCATAGTGCTCTGCCCCTAATTTCCCAAAACCGGAGGAGCAGCCGGTAATCAGAATAGAGGTTCCGGTCAGATCGACCGGCGCCTGAACCATATCGACCTGTGCGCGCAGGCTGGTTGCGGCCAGAGCGGTAGTGGCGGCAGCGCCGGCCAGCAGACTACGGCGGGTAAGGTTGGTCATTGCTTCGTTCCTATCCATTATTCCTGCATCCGACTTGCCACATCGCTCATAAAGCGCGGGTTGTCGCCCTTCGCCAGCCATTCTGCCTCGGCGCCGACTGCGCCCAGCATTTGGACGAGCAGATCAGTCTCAGCCTTGGCATAATTGCCAAGAACGTATCCATGCACCGCATCTTTATGTCCGGGATGGCCAATGCCCAAACGGATGCGGCGGTAATCGGGGCCAATATGCTGGCTGATAGAGCGCAGGCCATTGTGCCCTGCATGGCCGCCGCCATTCTTCACCTTCACCTTGTAAGGAGAGAGGTCGAGCTCGTCATGAAAAACGGTAAGCGCATCCGGCCCGAGTTTGTAGAACCGTAGGGCCTCCCCCACGCTGCGCCCGCTTTCGTTCATGAAAGTGGCGGGTTTGAGCAGGATGATCTTTTCGCCCCCTATGCGGCCTTCCTGCACCCAGCCGGAGAACTTTTTCTGCACGGGGTCGAACCCGTGCATATTGGCAATGACATCCAACGCCATGAAGCCGACATTATGCCGGTTCATCGTGTATTTCGGTCCGGGATTTCCGAGGCCAGTCCATATTTGCATTGTTCTCTTTAACACGCTGCGCGTGACCCTCAAGCGCCGGGCGTGCGCATCCGCATACTTGGCTCTCCTCACATAAGCTCAGGCAGTCGGTCGGCCTTGCGGTCCGCTGGTCGCGGACTGTGCTCCAGCAGCAAGAACAAAGGCTTGGAATGGCCCGAGACCGCGAGGTCTCGCAAAGGCCCGACCGGGCCGCCCGCAGCGACGCGCCCGCTTGGGCGCATGAGCGAGGAAGCAAGCGGGGCGGATGCCCAGCGCCCGCAGGGTAAAAGAAAAAACGCCGGCCTCTTTCGAGACCGGCGTTCCTGTAATTGACCAAAACAAAGACGCTTAGTCGTTCTTGTCGGCCTGTTCCTGTGCAGCGTCTGCGTCCGGACCCTGCTCGGTAGCAGCGGTTTCGCCCGGCTCCATGCCTTCGCCAGTCTGATCGTCGCCAGCTTCTTCTTCGCTCTTCTTGAGTGCGGAAGGAGCAACCAGCGTTGCAATGGTGAAATCGCGGTCCGTGATCGCGCTTTCGCTGCCTTCCGGCAGTGTCAGTTCGCTGATGTGGATCGAATCGCCGACTTCCTTGCCAGTGACATCGATTTCGATCTCGCCCGGAATCTTGTCTGCATCGCAAACCAGTTCCAGTTCGTGACGGACCACGTTGAGAACGCCGCCCTTCTTGAGTCCAGGGCTGTCCTCTTCGTTGACGAAAACGACTGGCACATTCACGTCGATCTTCGCGCCCTTCACCAGACGATAGAAATCGGCGTGGATCGGACGGTCGGTTACGGGATGGAAAGCGACATCCTTGGGGATGGTGCGGAAGCTCTCGCCGCCAACTTCAATCTGAACGAGGCTGTTCATGAAATGGCCGGTGCCCAACTGGCGAACCAATTCCTTTTCCTCGACATGGATCGGGGTGGGTGCTTCTTTGCCGCCATAGACAACGGCGGGGACACGGCCATCACGACGCAGTGCACGGGAGGCTCCCTTGCCAGCCCGTTCGCGCGTCTCGGCCGGCAGGGTCAGAGCATCGCTCATAATCGCTTACCTTTCAAATACGGTGTTTGTGTTCTTCGGATCCGCCACACCTCCAGGGATGAACATGGCTTCCGAAGGCGCGGCCTTTACTGGGCAAAGCACCCGAAGGCAAGGCGCTATTACTGCATCCGCGTGACGGTGTAGCCTGACTTGCGCAGCAGAACCGGCAGCCCTTCCGGCCCGCCCATATGGCCAGCGCCCACCGCAATCAGTGGCTTGGGCTGCTGCTCCAGCATAGCGGTGAGGGTCGGCATCCAATTTCGATTGCGACCCTCGACCAGAACCTCACGCAGTTCAGGGTCGTCCAGCAATGTCTCCACTCCGGGATCGAGCAGCGCTTCGACATCGCCCTCCAGCCAATGTTTCACCGTCTTGCGGCGTACACTTTCAGGACGCGCCGCATCGGCAACAGTCAGGGAGAGCAGATCGCGCTGCTCGGCCTCTGGCAAAGTGTCGAACACGCTCAGTTGAGCTCGCACACCTTCCACCTCCCGGATCGGGCGGGAAGGGCGGAATTCGCGGACGAGAGCCTTGTCCACACCGTTTGCAGTATCCAACGTACTGGCGCTGGACTGCGCGAGGATGAGCGCCGCCCCCCAGCTTTCGATCGCCGCGAAATCACGTGCGTCATACCGACTGCGCTCGACCAGCTCCGCCAGTTCTTCATGCTGCGCCGCCGGAACGCGCGCGGTCAGGGGCGGCTGCCCCGGTGTGTGCGACAGCGTGAGGAACGTGCGGGCGATGACATCGGAATCCTCCAGCGCTGCAATCTCTACCACCAGCAGATCTGCATTCTCAACGGCCTGCTGCACCGCTTCGCTCCGCCAGCGTGTTCCGTCGGGCAAAGCATGGATCGTCCCGAACAGCCAACCTTCCAGGGTGCCATCGGCAGAAGCGATTTCCCAGATTGCCGGAGTGCCATCGATCATCGTCGCGGGGGCAGGATCGCCGTTGTCGCAGGCGGCCAGAGCCATTGAGAAAAAGAGAGTGAGCAGAGTGGCCGGAAGCCATCCTGCCCGGCCACCGGCCGCCGGGGTGCAAGCAAACACTACTGAACGCGCACCGTATCAATGCCGCGCTCGGCCAGCAAATCCTGCACCGAATTGATGCCCGCAAGATGGCCCGCGCCAACTGCCATGAAGATGTTGCCCGGTTCGTTCAGCCGCTCGTCAATCCAAACTGCCCAGCTGGCATTACGGGAATAAAGCAGGCGCTCGGCCAGCACGGGGTCCTCGGCAAAGGCTTCGTTCAGCAGCGCTGCCAAATTGTCCGCATCGCCGACAGCCCATTCATCGACCATCTTCTGCAGCTCGTCCGCCAGTGTATCGATCTCGCTCGCACCTTCCAGCAGGAACCGCATCTGAGCCTCGAGCGGCAGTTCGTCGAAAATTGACATCTGGAATTCGATTGTTTCCAGAGCGCTGCGACGTTTGGTGTCGCCAAAAGTAGCTTCCAATACTTTTTCCGCGCCGGCCTCGGGCGAGAAACCCTGCTTGTCGAGAGCGATATTGCTCAGCATGAGGGCTGCGAACCAGGGCTCCATTGCGTCAAAGGAACCGGGCGGCAGGCCCAGCTTGGCCATTGCTCCCTCGTACACAGCTCGCTGGTCTGCATCCATCATACCGCGCAGAGTCCCTTCGGCTAGCAGAGCCTTCTCCGCAATCACTTGCTGCATGGTAATTATCGTCTCGGGTGTGGTGTCGATCTCCGTCACCAACTCGTCCGACTCGTCCAGCGCATTTGCCAGATCGCCACGATACCAGTCCACATCGGATGGCAGGGAATGGACCGTGCCGAACAGATAAATCGTGGTGTCTTCGTCACTCACTTTCCACAGGGCGGGGCCCTTACTGGCCTCTACCACGGGGTCAGAGATTACCGCATCCTCCGCAATCTCCACTGGCGCGACAGGAGCGGGCAGGCGTTGTTCCTGAGCCACTGCGGGCAGTGCAAGGCACAAGGCTGCGACGGCAGCTCCGGAAGCGAAAGCGGTTTTTAGAGAAATCATGCGGGCTCCTTTGTTTTATCCTGTCTGCCCGCGCAAGTGTGAACGCGGCGCTAACATTCCGCAGGCCGCCTTCACTATTCCGTCAGGGCAAAATGCCGCGGCGCAGCATTGACGCTCACCGGCGGCTAAGCCATTGGCCCAAGATATGACCACCGCCCCGACTGCCGTGCCCGAACGCCATCCGGAAAAGTCCTTTCAGGACATGATCCTTGCCTTGCATGATTTCTGGAGCCGGGAGGGATCGTGCGTCATCCTGCAGCCTTACGATATGCGGATGGGCGCAGGCACATTCCACACGGCGACAACGCTGCGCGCGCTGGGGCCGGAGCCATGGAATGCCGCCTTCGTTCAGCCATGCCGCCGCCCGACCGATGGCCGCTATGGTGAAAACCCCAACCGGCTTCAGCATTACTACCAGTATCAGGTGATCTTGAAACCCAGCCCGGCGGACATTCAGGAGCTTTACCTGAAAAGCCTCGGCGTGATCGGCATCGACCCGCTGAAGCACGACATCCGCTTTGTGGAGGATGACTGGGAATCGCCGACGTTGGGCGCATGGGGCCTTGGCTGGGAAGTCTGGTGCGACGGAATGGAAGTGACCCAGTTCACCTATTTCCAGCAAATGGGCGGCTATGACTGCAAGCCGGTGGCGGGCGAGCTGACCTACGGGCTGGAGCGGCTGGCCATGTATATTCAGGGCGTCGATAGCGTGTACGATCTGGCGTTCAACACCGCCGGCGTATCCTACGGCGATGTGTTTCTCGAAAACGAGAAGCAGATGTCGAAATGGAATTTCGAGGTCGCGGATACGGACGCTCTGTTCGATCTGTTCAACAAGGCGGAGGCAGAGTGCCAGAACGCGCTGGCGCATGATGTCCCCATCGCCGCTTACGAACAAGCGGTGGAGGCCAGCCATATCTTCAACCTGTTGCAGGCGCGCGGCGTGATCAGCGTGCAGGAACGCGCTAGTTATATGGGCCGGGTGCGCGATCTGGCGCGCGGGTCATGCGAGAAGCACATGGAAAAAGAGAAGGCCGGTTGGGCCGAGAAATATCCGGAGTGGAGCGCGTAATGGCTGACTTCCTCCTCGAACTCCGCTCCGAAGAAATCCCCGCACGGATGCAGAAGGCCGCGCGGGCAGAGCTTGAAAAGCTGTTCCGCCGTGAACTGGACGCGGCCGGCGTTCCTGTCGGTGACGTCACCGTATGGTCTACGCCGCGGCGCCTTGCCCTCATCGCGCGCGATCTGCCGGAGCAGACGCAGGCGGTCAGTGAAGAAGCCAAGGGGCCACCCGAGGCCGCGCCCGACCAGGCCGTTGACGGGTTCTGCCGAAAGAATGGCGTCACCCGCGACCAACTGGAAGTACGCGACGTCAAAGGCCGCCCGACCTATTTTGCAGTGATCGAGAAGCCGGGGCGGGCGGTCGCCGATCTGCTCGCCAGCGCGATCCCCGCCATCATCCGCGACTTCAGCTGGCCCAAATCCATGCGCTGGGGCGCTGCGTCGATCAGCACCGAGTCCTTGCGCTGGGTTCGTCCGCTATCGGGCATTGTCGCGCTGCTGGGTGACGCCATTGTCGAATGCGAAGTGCATGGCGTGACGTCAGGCGCCGTGACGCTGGGCCACCGCTTCCACCACTCGGGCGATATAACCATTGGCGGCGCGGACGACTACGCGATGAAACTGCGCGCGGCCCATGTGATTGTGGACCATGGAGAACGGCAGGATTTGATCCGAACCGGAGCGGCGCAGGTTGCGACGGAGGCTGGGCTGAAGCTGGTCGAGGACGAGGGTCTGGTGATCGAGAACGCTGGCCTTACCGAATGGCCGATCCCGCTGCTCGGCCGGTTCGAGGATGATTTCCTCGAAGTTCCGCCGGAGACAATTCAGCTAACCGCCCGCGTGAACCAAAAGTATTTTGTGTGTGAAGACGAGTCCGGCAAACTCGCCAACGCCTTCATCTGCACAGCCAATATCGAAGGCAGCGACGGCGGCGCGGCGATTGTCGATGGCAACCGCAAGGTGCTGGCCGCAAGGCTCTCCGACGCGCGCTTTTTCTGGGATGTGGATCGCAAGAAGACGCTGGAGGAACACGCGCGTGGTCTGGAACGGATTACCTTCCACGAGAAACTGGGCACCGTTGCCGACAAGGTCGAACGCGTCGCCAAGCTGGCGCGCTGGTTGGTGGAGGAGGGGATTGTTACCGACGCTCTCCTCCCGCCTGCGGCCCAAGCCAATATCGACGCCGGGGGTGGGTCTGGATCAGACCAAGCCTCGCCCACCCCTAACCCCTCCCGCGAGCGGGAGGGGGACTTGGCCGACCAAGCCGAACAGGCTGCGCGCCTATGCAAGGCCGATCTCGTCACGGAGATGGTCGGAGAATTCCCCGAACTTCAGGGGCTTATGGGTGGCTACTACGCCCGCGCCGAGGGCTTGCCTGATGCCGTCGCCGACGCCATCCGCGACCATTACAAGCCGGTCGGGCAGGGCGACGAAGTGCCGATTGCACCGGTGACGGTAGCGGTGAGTTTGGCGGATAAGCTGGATACGTTGGTCGGGTTCTTCATCCAAAATGAAAAGCCAACTGGTTCTAAGGACCCATTCGCTTTAAGGCGCGCAGCCCTTGCGGTCATTCGTACACTTACCGAAAACAGAATTTCGCTGCGGCTTAGTGCGGCTATTCAAGAAGCTGGCTTTTACGTTATCGAGCAGGAAACTTCGCGACAGCGCTCTGCCATGAAAGCCGAGTTAATCGAAAACAGGGATAGTTTTAACGAACTCTTGGCGACGTTGAAGACAGACGCGCAGATTGACCAATTCAGCGTTCAGAGCCTTCTCGAAGAAGCGGAGAAGGTCGATCACGCGGTAATTGCTGACGACACGGTGGAGAAGCTGCTGAACACTTATCAGGCTCGCTACGAGTTCGTCGAAACACAGGGCGTACATCTAGCAGCCTCAAACCTTCTCGACTTCTTCGCCGATCGCCTTAAAGTCCAGCAACGCGAAGCAGGCATCCGGCATGACCTCATCGACGCGGTCTTCGCCCTAGGCAACGAAGACGATCTTGTTCGCCTGCTCGCCCGCGTTCATGCGCTTCAGGCATTCGTCGAGACCGAGAACGGCACCAACCTCCTCGCCGGGTACAAGCGCGCAGCGAATATCCTGAAGAAGGAAGACTGGCAGGGTGATGCCTTGCTTGAACCCCATACCGGCGAGGAAGACCCGCTGGCGATGGTCGACGACCCTGCGATGAAGGACATTGTTGCCGCCCGCGCTCGGGAAAAGAAAACTCTGTCCTACACGCCCGAAAATGCGGAAAAGGCACTTGGCGATGCGCTGAACGAGTCGGAACCGCAGGCCGCTGCCGCAATCGCGTCGGAAGATTTCGCGGCCGCCATGTCGGCATTGGCTACCTTGCGCGCGCCAATCGATACATTCTTCGAGGAGGTGACCGTCAATGCCGATGATCCGGACATGCGTGCCCACCGCCTCGGCCTGCTCGCCCGCTTCCGCGATGCGGTCCATCAGGTTGCCGATTTCAGCCGGATCGAGGGGTAGCTTTCTTACCCCTGGACCGTGTTCCATGTGTTCCATCCAGCAGGACTTTCCCCGATGACTTCCAACACAACCGTCTACACATTTGGCGGCTCGGCCAAGGCCACTGACGTCCGCGCGAAGGACAAGAAAATCGTGGGCGGGAAGGGCGCAAATCTGGCCGAGATGGCCGAGATCGGCCTGCCCGTACCTCCCGGCTTCACCCTGACGACCGAAGAATGCCTGCGCTATCTGGAGCAGGGCGGAGAGTTTCCGGCATCCTTGATTGACAACGTGAAGACCGCCCTCGGCCATATCGAGGGAACGGTGGGTAAACGTCTGGGAGACAAGGCAGACCCGCTGCTGGTGTCGGTCCGTTCCGGCGCGGCGATTTCCATGCCCGGTATGATGGACACCGTCCTCAATCTGGGACTTAACGACGAGACGGTGGAGGGGCTGGCCGCCATCGCAGGCGACGAGCGGTTTGCGTGGGACAGCTATCGCCGGTTCATCCAGATGTATTCCGACGTAGTGCTGGGCTTGGACCACGGCCTGTTCGAAGAAGCGCTGGAAATCGCCAAGGAAGACAACGGCTTCTACAACGATACGGAGATGACGGCTGAACATCTGAAAGCACTGGTGGCAGAGTACAAAACCATCGTGGCGGACGAGCACGACACCCCCTTTCCACAGGATGTGACCGAGCAGCTATGGGGTGCGATCCGTGCTGTGTTCGATAGTTGGGATAGCGAACGGGCCAAGATATACCGCCGTCTCAATGACATACCCCGCGACATGGGCACGGCAGTGAATGTTCAGGCAATGGTGTTCGGCAATATGGGCGAAACGTCCGCCACCGGCGTCGCCTTTACCCGCGATCCCAGCACCGGCGAGCGCGCCTATTATGGTGAGTGGCTGGTCAATGCGCAGGGTGAAGATGTGGTCGCAGGCATCCGTACGCCGCAATACCTGACCAAAAACGCACGGGAAAAAGCGAATGCAAAACCGCTCAGCATGGAAGAGGCAATGCCCGACGCCTATTCCGAACTGGCGCACGTTTTCGATCTGCTGGAAAAACACTATCGCGATATGCAGGATATCGAGTTTACCGTGGAACGCGGGAAGCTGTTCCTGCTGCAGACCCGCAATGGCAAGCGTACAGCCAAGGCAGCTCTGAAAATGGCAGTCGAAATGGTCCATGAAGGGCTGATTGATGAAACCACGGCGATCCGCCGGATCGACCCAATGGCGCTCGACCAGTTGCTCCACCCAGCGCTGGACCCCGATGCGAAGCGTGACGTCATGACAGCAGGATTACCTGCGTCGCCCGGTGCAGCCAGTGGCAAGATCGCACTCGATGCAGATACCGCAGAACAGTGGGCTGCGCGGGAAGAAAAGGTTATTCTGGTGCGGGTGGAGACCAGTCCGGAAGACATTCACGGAATGCATGCGGCTCGGGCTATCCTGACGGCGCGTGGCGGCATGACGTCACACGCTGCCGTCGTTGCGCGCGGCATGGGGCGGCCATGCGTTTCGGGCGCGTCCTCTGTGTCGATCGACCGCAAAGCACGCACCCTGCGGATCGGGAGCCGCGATCTGGCGGAGGGAGACGTCATTACCGTCGATGGCACCACCGGTCAGGTGATGGCAGGCGAAGTCGCCACTATCGAACCAGAGTTGGACGGTGATTTCGGAGTTATCATGGATTGGGCCGACCGCCATCGCCGGATGCGGGTGCGGACCAATGCCGAAACGCCCGCCGATTGCCGCCGAGCGCGTCAGTTCGGTGCAGAAGGCATCGGCCTGTGCCGCACAGAGCATATGTTTTTCGATGCGAACCGCATCAGTGCCGTGCGCCAGATGATACTGGCCGAGGACGAGCGCGGTCGACGCGAGGCGCTCGCCAAGCTGCTGCCCGAACAGCGCAGCGATTTCCGAGAAATTTTCGAGGTTATGACCGGCCTGCCATGCACAATCCGTTTCCTTGATCCGCCTCTGCACGAGTTCATGCCTCATAAGGACGAGGAGTTCGAAGAACTCGCCGAAATCATCGGAACCAGTGTAGAGCAGTTGCGCCGCAGGGCAGAAGAATTGCATGAATTCAACCCGATGCTTGGTCATCGTGGATGTCGCTTAGGGATTACCTATCCTGAAATCTACGAGATGCAGGCCCGCGCGGTGTTCGAAGCTGCCTGCGAGGTTGCCGAGGCAAGTGGCGATGCGCCTGTGCCAGAAATCATGATCCCGCTGGTCGCCACCCAGCGCGAACTGGCTATTCTGCGTGAACTGGTGGAGCGGATTGCCGAGGAAGTCTTTGAAGCGACGGGACGCCGGATCGAGTATCTCGTCGGTACAATGATTGAATTGCCACGCGCCGCGTTGATGGCAGGTGACATCGCGCATGAAGCCCGGTTCTTTTCCTTCGGAACCAATGATTTGACACAGACAACTCTGGGTGTTTCAAGAGACGATGCGGGTGGCTTTCTGGCTACTTATGTCGACAAGGGCATCTTTCCTCGCGATCCGTTCGTCAGTCTGGATATTGATGGCGTTGGTAAACTAGTAGAACTTGCAGCAAACCGAGGCCGTGAAACGCGCCAAGACATCAAACTGGGCATTTGCGGAGAGCATGGCGGCGATCCTGCCAGCATCGCCTTTTGCGAGCAAACCGGCCTCGATTATGTCAGTGCTTCGCCTTACCGCGTACCCATCGCAAGATTGGCCGCGGCGCAGGCGGCACTGGGTAAAGGCTAGGTTCCGGCGAGAGAGCGTCGCCCTGTAAGCGTCAGAATTTCAAAGGTTTCAGTAACTTTTCCATCGTCGTCGGCTTGCTCCAGGAAGGCCTGCCGGGCCCGCTTGAGTGCGGCCTTGCCGAGTGGCGGCGCGTTGTCAGACAAGACATTGCCCAATGCCTGATCGCGCAGATCGGCCACCAGCCTGTCGAGCGAGGCATACCGCACGTTGAGGCGATAGGTATCAACCACGGGATCCTTCCACCCAGCGCGCTGTAGCAAATCCGGCGCAGCACGGGGATCGACCATCGGATGAATGCGCGCAGCGGGTTTATCGGGTTCTGCAGCCATCATGGCGGCGCGAAGTTTGGACAGGCTGGCCCCGCCAACGAAGCTGGCAATCACCAGCCCGCCGGGCGTTAGAGCGCTGCGTGCATGAATCAGGGCACCGGGCAGGTCATTCACGGCGTCAAGGACGCCCGCAATGCCGATAAAATCGAACTGACTGCCGGAACTGCCAAGGTCAAAAGGTTGTTCAAGGTCGAGAGAGTTCGCAAAGGTTATCGGATAGCCACGGAAATGTGTGGTCAGCTCGCCTTCAACCTGCCCGATCAGAAGAATGTTCTCTGGCTGTGAGCGGACAAAAGCGAGCCGCTCCAACATATCAGACCCAATCTCGTCGGCAAGGAACCGGGCTGAAGTATTGGAGCCAAGACGCCTTCCGGCAGCTCGAAGCTGCCTCATCCGTTGGCGGGCCGGGCTGAATATCTGCGGAACATCGAGTTGTGACATTTTGACGTCCTGACGTGCTTGCAAGGCGGGGGCAAGAGGTGCAGCATTGCCGGTATGAACCTGAGCTTGCGATTATCGACTGCCCTGAAGCCGATGGTCGATCTGGCTTATCCTCCGCGCTGCCCGTTATGCGGGGATGCGATGGGGACACAGGATGGGCTATGTCAGGTTTGCTGGAGCACTCTTGACCAACCGGTAGAGCTAGGCTGCGCCACCTGCCAGCGACCGCTGGACGAAAGCCTGACAGGGATGCCGGACGCGCTGTGTGCCCCGTGTATGAAAGACCCGCCGCCCCACGCCGGAATTGCTGCAGCCACGCTCTATAACGATACATCGCGGCGTCTGGTTCTGTCATTCAAACATGGCGGGCGGATTGCCTTGGCCAGACTGATGGCACGGCTGATGGCGGCGCGACTGAGAGAGCTGAGCCGGGATTATTTGCTAGTTCCCGTACCGCTGCATCGGTGGCGAATATGGGGCAGAGGGTACAATCAGTCGGGCCTTCTGGCATCGGAACTGGCAAAACTGACCGATGCGACATTACAGGTCGATGCGCTGGAACGGCATCGACACACGCCAAGTCTGGGTGGTCTGGGCCGTAATGATCGGGCCAAGGTCTTGAAAGGCGCCATCAGGATAAATCGCTCCCGAGCGGAAGCGATCACGGGCAGGCAGATCATTCTGGTGGACGATGTTCTAACCAGCGGAGCAACCGCAAATGCCTGCGTAGCAGTGTTGTTGAAGGGTGGGGCAAAAAGCGTCAAGATTGCCTGTTTCGCCCGGGTGCTGGGCAGCGATAACCAGGGTACAGGTGTCAGATAGGAAATTTGGGACGGGAAAACGAAACGCCCGGAGTCCGTTAGGACCCCGGGCGCCGCGTGACGAAACTATGTGGTTTCCGGCGGCCTTCCCCCGATGGCCGCGCAGGAAAACCGTTTCCCTCATCGCCAAGCAATGCCGGCGACTAGCGTCGACATCCCCTCCCTACCAAACAAGTGCGCATTCCAGCGCTCAAGCATGGTGACGACGTCTCTGCGTCGTGCGATGATGTGTTCCATTTGTGGGGCCAATGGGGAAGAGGGATTACACGATACCCATTATTTCACAGGCATCCTGTGCCTAAACTGCCACAAAAATTGTATGGACCGAACAACACCATGAGCAATCTGACGAATGAAGAGCGGGAGAAAGGGCTGACATTCCTGCCCAAATTTGATGACAAGGGCCTGCTGAGCGCGGTTGTCACCCATTACGAGACCGGAGCGGTGCTGATGGTGGCGTTTATGGACGCCGAGGCGCTGACTGCAACGCAGGCCAGCGGCTTGGCGCATTTCCACTCCCGATCACGTGGGAAGCTGTGGCAGAAGGGTGAAAGTTCCGGTCACGTCCTCAAAGTGCAGGAGATATTGGTAGATTGCGACCAGGACGCCATTGTGCTTCGCTGTCTCCCTGACGGTCCGACATGCCACACAGGTGCAGCAAGCTGTTTTTATAGGGTGCTGGATGGGGGATCTCTACAGCCGTCGAGACTTGACCCTTACGTAAAGGGGATGTAGCAGAGCGCGATGAAAACATCGACAGCATTACGTGAATACACTCATTCGGGCGCGCATCTTGAGCGCCCCGACGAATTGGCTCGTGATAAGTTCTCTATATCTGACCTCACTAATGAATTCAACTGCACGGCGCGCGCACTGCGTTTCTACGAAGACGAAGGTCTCATTGCTCCAGCGCGCCTCGGCCTGACGCGTGTCTATTCCAAACGCGACCGGGCCCGGCTTGCATGGATCATGCGGGCCAAAAATGTCGGTTTCAGCCTTACCGAGATCAAGGAAATGATCGATCTCTACGATTTGGGCGATGGCCGGGTGGAGCAGCGCCGCGTCACCATCGAAAAATGCCGCACCCATGTGGCGAAGCTGAAACGGCAGCGCGATGATATTGATTCCTCGATTACAGAGCTGACCGAATTCATCAGCCATATCGAGAAACTTGATCCGGACGAATAAGCTCCGCTTCCGTCCAAACCCATTTGCACAGACATCCTGACTGAGGACATTTCATGCCAACCTATACCGCGCCGACTCGCGACACTCGCTTTGTCGTCAATGAAGTTCTGGACCTTGCGAGCTACGGCAATCTGCCGGGTTTCGAGAGCGCTACACCGGATATGATCGACACCGTTATCAACGAAGCGGGCAAGTTCTGTAGCGAAGTGTTGCATCCCCTGAACCAGTCGGGCGATGCAGAGGGCTGCATCCGTCATGCCGATGGCAGTGTGACCACCCCCAAAGGCTTTAAGGAAGCGTTTGGTAAATATGTCGAAAGCGGTTGGGGAACGATCGCCAGCCCCGAGGAATTTGGCGGACAGGGCATGCCACACGTTATGGGGTTTGTGGTCGAGGAATTCATGGCCGCGTCGAATATGGCGTTTGCAATGTATCCCGGCCTTACTACCGGTGCGATTGCGGCGCTGATAGCGGCTGGTTCGGAAGAGCAAAAGGCGATGTATGTGCCGAACATGGTGTCCGGCAAATGGCTTGGCACGATGAACCTGACCGAGCCACATTGCGGCACCGATCTGGGTATGATCCGGACCAAGGCTGAGCTGGATACAGATGGCAGTTACGCCATTACCGGCACGAAAATCTTCATCTCCGCAGGTGAGCACGACCTGACCGAGAATATCATCCATCTTGTGCTCGCCAAGACTCCGGGTGCGCCCGACAGTTCCAAGGGCATTTCGCTGTTCGTAGTGCCCAAGTTTCTGGTCAACGAAGACGGTTCACTGGGTGAACGCAACGCGGTTTCCTGTGGCTCGATCGAACACAAAATGGGCATTAATGGCAACGCCACCTGCCTGCTGAATTATGATGGCGCGAAAGGCTGGATGGTCGGCGAGGAGAACAGGGGTCTGGCAGCGATGTTCGTGATGATGAACGCCGCACGTCTGGGCGTCGGCATCCAGGGCCTCGCCCAGTCGGAAATTGCTTACCAGAACGGCGTGACTTACGCATTGGATCGCCGTCAGGGCCGCGCGCTGACCGGTCCGGCAGAACCAGAGGCGAAGGCCGATCCGATCTTTGTCCACCCAGACGTGCGCCGGATGCTGATGGATGCCAAAGCATTCAACGAAGGCATGCGCGCGCTGTGTCTATGGGGCGCTCTACAAGTCGATCTGACGCACATGGCGCAGACAGAAGAAGAGCGCGCGCAAGCCGATCAACTGATTGGGCTCATGACGCCCGTCATTAAGGGCTACGGCACCGACAAGGGGTACGACTTCGCGACCAATATGCAGCAGGTCTATGGCGGCCACGGCTACGTAAAGGAATGGGGTATGGAGCAATTCGTGCGCGATGCCCGTATTGCCATGATCTACGAAGGCACCAATGGTATCCAGGCGATGGATTTATGCGGGCGGAAATTGGCGAGCAAAGGCGGTGCGGCGATCCAGCTTTTCTTCAAGGTTCTTGGCGAAGAAATCGCTTCTGCCAAGCAGGACGAAATGCTCGCGTCTATGGCTGAAAAGCTGGAAAAGGCCGTTGGCGAACAGCAGGCAGCAACCATGTGGTTCATGCAGAACGCGATGGCTAATCCCAACCACTTGGGCGCAGGCGCGCATCATTATATGCATCTGATGGGTATCGTCTCGCTCGGCTTCATGTGGCTGAAGATGGCGAAAGTTGCTCGCACCGCCTTGGAAGGCTCGCCGGAAGACAAGGCGTTTTACGAGAACAAGCTGGCGACTGCTCGCTACTACTTTGATCGGTTCACTCTAGATGCCGGCGCTCTGCGCCGTAAAATCGAAGTGGGTAGCGAAAGCCTGATGGAACTGGGCGAGGAAGCGTTTTCTACGGCGGCATGATCGCCCACTAAATTGCAGCGATTAGGAAACGGGGTCCCACTATGGGGCCCCGTTTTCATTAGGACGCCAGACCACCTGCAAAGGCCGGGGCATCCGGCGAAGCATCTTCAATGTACCGATCAGAACGCAGTGCGTCCTGCCAGAGCTGGCCCAGTTCCAGATCGATCCAATCTGCTGCAAAGGGATCGAGACCTGAACCGGGATACAGGCAAAACTCGCCGAAAAGTGGCTGCCCGCCGATTTCATAAAAATCGACTCTCAAGAAGTCATGCTCGGCAGCCAAGGTTTCGGCAGCTTCAAGCATAGCCTGAAGACTGCGGGGCGGGGGTGGCATATCAAAGCAAGGGCTCAACTGTTTCCAGTTTGTGTCGTGCAACATCCAGCGGTGGTTCGATGCCCGGTCCAGATGGGTCTGGATATGCGTGGCCCGGCCGCCGAACACGTAAATCTTGTAATCGACTGGCAGCGCTTCGCCGTCCCCGACCAGTGGCTCTGCAACTATCCCGCGCGGAACACTGCGATAGGCGGTCTCATCAAGCCACAAACCATAGGGCTGACGACACCATTTTCGGCCCAACTCCCTGAGACGATTCCATTCTTGCGCGCTGGGCACCTGATGCACCACATGGTTCTGATTACATCCGTGCCGTGCCTTAACAATTGCCGGGCAATAAAACGGGATATTTGAGGGCAATTCCATGCCGCTCCAGGCTGTCGGGATAATCCACTCTCGTCCCAGCGCATCCAGCGCCATTTGTTTGGCGGCCAACTTGTCCATCAGCGCAGGGTAGCGGCTGTCGCTAACTTGCAGCTTGCGCCACTGAACAAGCTCGGTGAAGCGGGTGGGATTGTCTAGCGCAGGCAATCGCCAGTGGCCCCACAGATAACACAGCGCCACTCGTGCACGAGCTGCAGCAGGATTATCCCAAAAGCGTCCTGCCATATTACCGCGCAACACCTAGTCGAGCCGGTAAGAGATAGGTTTGAAACTGCCGCCATTGGAATCATATGCCGAACAGGCGGTCAGCCCGATGATACAATCCATCTGTGCGCGAAATACGATCTGATCACCCGGCTGGGTGGTGGGCGGCAGCACGCGAACCTTACCGTTTTCACCATTGACCGGAACATTCATGAAGACGTTGAAGGCCGTGGGAATGTCGTCAGGCGCAATACCAAACGGTTCCAGAGCTTCAGCCAAATTGCCAAAGCACCCGCGATGCACCGGCTTGTCCGCATAGAAATGTCGAAAAGTGGCCTCGCTGCACGGGGTCAGTAGAAAATCGTGTGCGCCGGCTGTGTCTTCGATAATTTCCAGCATTGGACGGGATCGATTGGACCACAGGGAGTGCCCAGTCGTCAGCTTGATCGTTTCCTCATAATCGAATGTCCGCCCGTTGGAGAGCACCTCACGCACGTCCTCGGCAGAATAGGCCAGAAGGTCTGAAACCTGCTGACCTTCCGGATCGATTACTGTCAGTTGCTGCCCTTTGACGAGTTTGAATGCTGCACCCGAACGCGGCGGTATAATGACGGTTTCGCTCATTCTCGCTTGTCCTTGAATGGGCACTGCCAATCATCGTCAACTGCTCTCCCGCTGTATTGGCGTGCGGCGCTTTGCTCACCGTGATTGCTCAGCATTGGATTGGCCGAGCCTGCAAACTTTCGGTCGCGCTTCAAAATGGTGTCCCGCATTTTTTGATATCGGCCTTCCTTACGCAAGGCTTCGAACTGTTGATGAAGATTGAACACAATCGCCGGCCGGTGAAAACGGCGAGCTGGACGCGAGGCACCCGGGTGCAAACCGACTACGAAAAACGCTTCACCGCCAAAGCTGACAGAGAAATGCGGGTCGTCCGGGTCGGCGCTCACTGCCTGGGCATACGATTGGCCCAGCCATGCGTCCTTGTCGGCGTAAGATTGCAGACGCTGCCACAAGGCTGCTTCGTATTCCTCCTCAGACAAGTCCAGCGGACCATCGAAGATGATCATGAAACTCCGCAGGGTATCGCGATCTTGCCTAAATTGACGGGACCACTCCATCAAGGCACGGTGAATTTCCAGATCATTCCATCCACTCGTCAGATCACGGCCGCGTGCCATTTGCAGCGTACCCCGCGCAGCAACCGACTTCGCGCCGACACAAGGATAATCGCGACCCGCAATTTCTGCGAGAAAACGTTCGGCTTCCTCCGTTTCCGGGGGCTTGGGAAGAGTGGCTGCTGTCATGATGGACGGCTTTAGTGCGAAACCGTCAGGCTTCGGGAAGGAAGTCCTGCACCGAAAGATACCGCTCCCCTGTATCGTAATTGAAACCCAGCACCCGGCTACCGCTATCCAGTTCCTGCAATTTCTTGGCTATGGCCGCCAGAGTTGCGCCGCTGGAAATGCCTACCAGCATACCTTCTTCGGTTGCTGCGCGGCGGGCCCAATCCTTGGCATCCTCGGCATCCACCTGCACCGCACCGTCGATTGACTGGGTTTGGAGGTTTTCGGGAATAAACCCCGCGCCAATGCCCTGAATGGGATGGGGGCCAGGCTGGCCGCCATTGATGACAGGGGAAAGTGCAGGCTCCACGCCATAAGCCTTCAAGTCGGGCCAATGCTTTTTCAGTTCGACCGCGCAACCGGTAAGATGGCCACCAGTACCGACGCCGGTGATCATCGCGTCGATCGGCGTATCTGCAAAATCGTTCAGGATTTCCTGTGCCGTCGTGCGCGCATGGACCTTCCAGTTGCTTTCATTGTCGAACTGGCTCGGCATCCATGCACCATCAGTCTTCGATACCAGTTCACCGGCGCGCTCGATTGCACCCTTCATGCCCTTGGTTTTGTCGGTCAGATCAAAACTGGCACCATAGGCGAGCATCAGACGTCGACGTTCCACACTCATGCTTTCGGGCATGACGAGGACCAGCTTATAGCCCTTTACTGCAGCGACCATAGCAAGGCCGATACCGGTATTGCCGCTGGTCGGCTCGATGATCGTCCCGCCGGGTTTCAGCTTGCCGGCCGCCTCTGCATCTTCGATCATGGCCAGTGCAATCCGGTCCTTGATCGAGCCTCCGGGATTGGCCCGCTCGGACTTGATCCACACGTCGTGCTCGGGGAACAGCTTGCCCATACGTATATGGGGGGTGCCGCCTATGGTTTGGAGGATCGTGTCGGCCTTCATGGAATGCGCTCCTGCAATTTTTCTTCCGGTGTCTCTTCATCTAACTCAGGTGGCGGGTCAAAGGTCCGGGTGGTTCTTAAAACAGGAAAAATACGCGACCATACCAAAACGGTCACGATGGCTCCGATGCCGCCTCCGACCACTGCTGCTACCGGACCGAATATGCTCGCCAGCGTGCCTGAAAATGCATCGCCACCTTCATTCGATGCACTGATGGTCAGCAGGCTGACCGAAGATACGCGCCCGCGTTTATCATCCGGCGTGTGCAACTGGACCAGAGACTGGCGGATATAAACGCTGAACATATCCGCTGCGCCAACGATAAATAGCATCGCGAGGCTCAGCGGCATGGAAGTCGAGAAGCCGAACACGATGGTAGCCACGCCGAACAGGGCTACGGACCAGAGCATCTTCGGACCAACCTGGGTTTTGAGGGGGCGGAACGAGAAATACAGCGCGGTCAGCGCGGCTCCGGCGGCGGGAGCAGCGGCCAGCTGGCTGAGCCCGGTTGCCCCAACATGCAGAATGTCGCGTGCATAAACCGGGAACAGCGCGGTTGCCCCCGCGAGAAACACCGCAAACAGATCCAGCGTGATGGCGCCCAGCACCATCTTGTTATGGATGACGTAACGCAGGCCGTCTATCACTTGCCCGATAGGACGTTGTGCCCCCACTATCTGGCTGCGCGGCACATGACCGATCATCGCGAGCGCGCCGAACGACACAGCAAACAAGACGGCCGCCACCATATACGGGGCAGAAGGATTGATGACGTAAAGGTAGCCGCCGATGGCTGGCCCCACGATCATTCCGGTCTGCCACGCGATGGAACTCAGCGCGATGGCGTTGGGCAAAATCGTTTTGGGCACCAGGTTAGGGGCAAGGGCGGACAGAGCCGGGCCGTTAAAAGCCCGCGCCACGCCTAGCAGGACGGCGATTGCAAACAACCACGGCAAAGCGATCAAGCCCTGCCAGGTCAGCAATGCCAGAGCGAGAGTACACGTCAGTTGCAACGCAATGGTCGCCTGAGCCACGCCCCGCCTGTTCAACCGGTCCGCTGCGAGGCCCGAGAACGGCGTCAATATGAAAAGCGGTACGAACTGCAACAGCCCGATTAACGCCAGATACCCTGCTGACGCTTTCTCATCCAAACCGCTGTCACGCGCCAGATTGTAGGTCTGCCACGCGATAATCAGTAGCATGGCGTATTGCGCCAGCGTCATCGTCAATCGCGCAACAAAGTAGGCGCGGAAGTTATGGACCCGGAAGGGGTGCTGCGGCTCGTGCGATGATGAGGATGTCTGCTGGTTCACCCGCTCGCCATGACAGGCTCAGCAACGCTAGGGAAGAGTGCTTTGTCTCAGCGCGATTTGCGCAGGCGCGGATTGGGCTGCAGCGCATCGATAACCTGATTGAAGTCATCGAGACGCACGATCCGTTCAAACTGGAAACCGGCCCGATTATCGCGGATCCAAATCACGTATGCTTCGATTCGGCCGACGATGGGCAACCGGATGATAACCCGGTCACCTCGCTCCAGATCATGAGCATCATCGACCATGAAGCCATGAGCCGAAAGATTGCTGATATGCAGCTTCAGATCACCATGCTGGTGATGTTCCGCGATAACAGGAAAATCTACCGGATGACGCGCTGCACGGCGCATATCGGTTACTGTCAGCTGTGCGCCCACAGACATATCTGCATCCTTCCCAAGGGCTTGTGGTAAGAGAACCTTATGGATGGAAATGGCTGATATTCAGTTAACCGGTACTGTCCCGATTTGATACGTTCCTACTGTTTCTAAAAGATTTTACCGAGTGAGAATGGCGTGTTTCTTTTTACCGAGACTTAATTTTGCCTCGGCACCCGCCGCAAGCTCCACCAGTGTTCCCGGGTCGGTCACGGCTGTATCGTCCAACTTAACCGCACCTTCCGAAATCTTGCGTTTCGCTTCCTTGTTGGAATCTGTGAAGCCAAGCTGTGTAAGGATCGCACCGACGCGCATCCCTTCTTTGCCGATGGCCAGTGTCGGCAAATCTTCGCCCGCTCCGCCGCCAGCAAAGGTGTCACGCGCAGTGGCTGCTGCAGAGATTGCAGCTTCTTCGCCGCGAACCATTTTGGTCACTTCATTGGCGAGCACTTCCTTGGCCGAGTTAATCTCACTGCCTTGGAGCGCTTCCAACCGAGCGATTTCGTCCATTGGCAGGTCGGTGAAGATACGCAGGAAATGGCCGACATCACGGTCGTCCACATTGCGCCAGTATTGCCAGAAATCGTACCCCGACAGCATATCCTCATTCAGCCAGATGGCGCCATCCACCGACTTGCCCATCTTCGCGCCATCGGACCGTGTGATCAGCGGAGCAGTGAAACCGTAAAGTTCCTTGCCATCGATCCTGCGGCCCAGTTCGACACCATTGATAATATTGCCCCACTGATCGCTGCCGCCCAGCTGTAACCGGCAGCCATAGTCGCGTGAAAGCTTCAGGAAATCATAGGCCTGCATGATCATGTAGTTGAACTCGAGGAAAGTCAGCGGTTGCTCGCGATCCAATCGTAATTTCACTGAATCGAAAGTCAGCATCCGGTTGATGGTAAAATGCTTCCCGACATCGCGCAGCAGGTCAATATAGCCGATCTCGCTCAGCCAATCGTCATTGTTGATCAACACTGCGCCCGACTTGCTGTCATCAAACCGCAGGATTTTCTCGAAGCTTCCTCTTATCGATGCGATGTTGCTGGCCAGCCTTTCTTCGGTCAGCATCTGGCGTGTATCGTCCCTGCCAGAAGGATCGCCTACCTTGGCCGTACCGCCGCCCATGACGACAATCGGACGGTGGCCTGCCTGCTGAAGCCGGCGTAGCAGCATGATCGAAGCAAGGTTGCCGATGTGCAGGGATGCCGCCGTCGGATCGAAGCCGACATAACCTGTCACCACGTCCCTGGCCGCCAGTGCGTCCAACGCTCCCGCGTCGGTTACTTGATGCAGATGCCCGCGGGCAGCCAACAGGTTCAGCAATTCTGATTTGTATTCACTCATGCTTTAGCCCTTAGCAGCGGGGGTGCTTGCCCCCAAGTGCAATGAAGACCCTTGAAGTGGCTTGCGGCGCTTTTCAGCCTGCGCGATAGGCGGATGGACATGGAACAGCTTATCCTTCACCCATCCTGCAAGCCCGGTCCGATGAGCCGGATTAGCGCAGCCATCCAGCCTACGCCCGACGGTTGCCGCGCGCGGTTTTTGATGGAGGGCGATGTGGGGCGGATCAAGATGCCTACACATTCGCATTCTCAGCGACAGGACAATCTGTGGAAGACGACCTGCTTCGAGATATTCTGGCAGCCGGAAGGCGGGACCTATTACCGCGAGTTCAACCTCAGCCCCTCATCCATGTGGGCCGCCTATGACTTCGACGATTTCCGCGTGAACAGCCGAGACGCGCCGGTGAATGCCATCGCCATCGCGTGCAGCGCTCATGATGCGAAGCTGGAGCTGGAAGCGAGCATCGCCAGCGAATTGCCAACGCCGGCTGCTGCGGCTTTGAACGCGGTGGTCGAGGACTTGGATGGCAACATCCAGTTCTGGGCGCTGGCCTTTCCAGAAGGCAAGCCGGAGTTCCACAGCGAGGTTTGCCGAACCAAGAAACTGGCAGGGATGCTATGACCGTGAAGTTTGGAATAGACCGCCTTCTAGCCGACCCATCAATGCTACGCGAGCTGGAGGGCAAACGTGTGGCACTGGTCGCGCATCCTGCTTCGGTCACGGCAGACCTTACGCATTCCCTCGATGCCCTGATTGCAGCGGGAGTGAATGTCACCAGCGCGTTTGGCCCGCAGCACGGGCTGAAGGGCGACAAGCAGGACAATATGGTCGAAACTGCGGACGAAACCGATCCGCATTACGGCATTCCGGTGTTCAGCCTGTATGGCGAGGTTCGCCGGCCGAGCGGTCAGATGATGTCGAGCGCGGATGTGTTCCTGTTCGACCTTCAAGACCTCGGTTGCCGGATTTACACCTTTGTCACCACGCTACTCTATCTGCTGGAGGAGGCCGAAAAAGCGGGGAAATCTGTCTGGGTGCTGGATCGCCCCAATCCTGCCGGACGCCCGGTGGAAGGAACCACGCTTATCCCGGGCCATGAGAGCTTCGTTGGCGCTGCCCCGATGCCGATGCGGCACGGGCTTACGCTGGGTGAAATGGGCCACTGGTTCGTCGATCATTTTGGCTTGAACGTGGATTACAAAGTGGTCGCGATGGAGGGTTGGCAACCTGATGCGGCGCCCGGACATGGCTGGCCGACCGACCGCATCTGGATCAACCCCAGCCCCAATGCTGCCAGCGTTAACATGGCCCGCGCCTATGCCGGGACAGTGATGATAGAGGGCGCGACCCTGAGTGAGGGAAGGGGTACCACCCGCCCGCTAGAGGTGCTCTTCGGCGCGCCCGATGTGGATGCAAAGGCTGTGCTGGCCGAAATGCGCCGGATTGCTCCTGAATGGATGGAAGGCTGTATCCTGCGCGATTGCTGGTTCGAGCCGACCTTTCACAAACACACGGGAAAACTGTGCAACGGCCTGATGATCCATGCCGAGGGGTCGTTCTATGGTCACGAGAGCTTCCGTCCATGGCGTTTGCAGGCGCTCGCATTCAAGGCCGTGCGCAACCTCTGTCCCGAATACGTCCTTTGGAGGGGTAAGGATTTCAAGTACGAATATACCGACGATGTGTTGGCCATCGATGTGATCAATGGCGGGCCGGCCTTGCGCGAGTGGGTCGACAATCCATCAACCACACCGGCCGATTTGGACGCGCTCGCATGTGACGACGAAAAAAGCTGGAAAGCCTCTATCGCCAAGCACCTGCTTTATTGAAACCTTTTGAACCAAAGCGGGGCATTTATCCCTGCTTACGACTCAGTTCCCGCATCGCTTCGTCGAGCCCGTCCAGCGTCAAGCCGTACATCCTGTCGTTGACCAACTGCTTCAGCATCTTGGTGCTTTGTGAATAGCTCCACTGCTTTTCAGGCACCGGATTCAGCCAGACGGTCGCAGGATAGGTATTGGCCACACGCTGCATCCATGTGGCGCCTGCTTCCTCGTTCATATGCTCCACACTGCCGCCCGCATGCGTGATTTCATACGGGCTCATCGCGGCATCGCCGATAAAGATCACCTTATAATCATGGCCATATTTGTGGAGGATATCCCAGGTCTTCGTCCGCTCGGCCCAGCGACGGCGGTTATCCTTCCACACGCCTTCGTACAAGCAGTTGTGAAAGTAGAAGAACTCCATGTTCTTAAACTCGGATGTGGCCGCGCTGAACAGTTCTTCGCACAGCTTGATAAACGGATCCATCGAGCCGCCGACATCGAGGAACAAGAGCAGCTTCACCGCATTGCGGCGTTCGGCGCGCATCTGGATGTCAAGCCAGCCTTGCTTGGCTGTACCATCGATCGTCGCATCCAGATCGAGCTGGTCCTGCGCACCCTCGCGGGCAAATCGGCGCAAACGGCGTAGCGCCATCTTGATATTGCGTGTGCCCAATTCCTTGGTGTTGTCGAGGTTTTTGAACTCGCGCTTTTCCCAAACCTTCACGGCGCGCTTGTGTTTGCTTTCGCCGCCAATGCGCACGCCTTCGGGATTATAGCCGCCGTGGCCGAAAGGCGAAGTTCCGCCTGTGCCGATCCACTTATTGCCGCCCTCGTGACGCTTTTCCTGTTCCTCGAGCCGTTTCTTCAACGTATCCATCAACTCGTCCCAGGACCCGAGCTTCTCGATCTCGGCCATTTCCTCTTCAGTGAGGAATTTCTCGGCCACCGCCTTTAGCCAGTCTTCTGGAATATCAACCGGGTTCTGCCCGTAATCCGTGAGGATGCCCTTGAAAACTTTATGGAACACCTGATCGAACTTATCGAGCATTCCTTCGTCTTTTACGAAGGTTGCCCGCGCGAGATAATAGAATGCCTCTGGCGTCTGCTCAATCACGTCTTTGTCGAGCGCTTCCAGCAGTGTGAGGTGTTCTTTCAGGGACGCGCCGATACCGGCCAAGCGCAGCTCTTCGGTGAAGTTCAAAAACATACAGTGTGTATAGCGCGGCGGCAGGGTTAAAACCAGTCTGCATCGGTGTTCGGACTGTCTTTCGAAATCAGGCACTGGCGCGCATCAAATGTTCTTTATATGTTCTGCCCTGAATGATTCGGAAGGTGAGATATTGGCTGGGTTTGAACGCGCCGAACCGCACGAACTGCGATATCTATTTATAGATTTCAACGCCTACTTCGCTAGCGTAGAGCAGCATGACGAGCCTGCACTGCGCGAACAACCCGTGATCGTAACCCCTCTGAAATCCGAACATAGTGGAGCCATAGCGGCGAGCTACGAAGCCAAAGCTTTGGGTATCTCGCGCGGCACATCAGTGATCGAGGCGCGGCAGCTGTGTCCTGATATTGCCATCCGCGCGGCGAGGCATGATCGCTATGTCGAGTTGCACGGATTGCTGATGGCGGAGATTGGACGTCATATCCCGGTTACACAGGTGTGTTCTGTCGATGAATGCCTGTGCGCGCTCGATACGACCGAAACCGGGCGTGACGCAGCACTTGCCGTCGCGCGCAGGGTCAAAGAAGGTATCTACAGGAATGTCGGAATAAGTTTGCGGGCCTCGATTGGGCTGGCCGCCAGCCCGCTGCTGGCAAAGCTGGCAGCGGAACTGCAAAAGCCGGACGGCCTAACATTGATCGACAATTCGATGCTGCCCGATGCGTTGGCCGATCTGCCTCTGCGCGCAATCCCGGGAGTGGGCGAAGGTGTCGAAACACGGCTCATCCGCGCCGGAGTGCATGATTTTCGAGGGCTTTGGGATATTCAGCCAAAACAGGCGCGCGCGATATGGGGATCTGTGGAGGGCGAGCGGTTCCATTATGGCCTTCACGGCTTCGATATCCGGCGAGAGGAGCCTGCGGCCAAACGGATGATCGGTCATAGCCGCGTACTGTCCGGCACCGACCGGGATCCCGAGCGGGCGCGAATTGTGGCCCGCGCCCTTCTCCTGAAAGCGGCCAGTCGCCTGCGTTTGTATGATCTGTATTCGGGAGCGATGCATCTTACGGTGAAGTTGTCGGGTGGCGGAGCACTGGGCCATGATGTGCCGTTTCGCGCGACTCAGAACAGTTGGCGCTTCCTGCACGAACTGGACGAATTCTGGCCGCATATGGTGGCGCTTGTCCGCCACCGCGAAGGCGCGGAGGCAAGTCTCAAAATGGTTTCCTGCTACCTTCACGCGCTTCAGCCAGAACCTCCGGCGCTCGACCTGTTCGTATCACCCGAAATAGATGCCTGTGACGCGCGCGATGCAGCCCTGTGGCGCAGTATCGACCAGCTCAACCGGCGCTACGGGAAGGAAACAGTCGCGCTGGGCTCACAGGAAGGACTGGACCTCAACTATCTCGGCGTGAAGATTGCCTTCAGCCGGGTGCCTGACGCAGCGGAATTTCAGTGCTGATAAAAGGCAGTACGCCCTACTAAGTCTGACGCCGGCTCATAAATGCCAACCGCTCGAACAACATTACATCCTGCTCGTTCTTCAGCAGCGCGCCGTGCAGCGGCGGTATTGCAGTATTGGGATTGCTGTCCTGCAGAACCTCCAGCGGCATATCCTCGTTCATCAGCAGTTTCAGCCAATCGAGCAATTCGCTGGTGCTGGGCTTTTTCTTCAGACCCGGCACTTCGCGGATTTCGTAAAAGACATCCATAGCCTTGGTCACCAGCGTCTTCTGGATGTCGGGATAGTGGACATCGATGATGTCGCGCATCGTCTCACGATCGGGGAACTTGATATAGTGGAAGAAACAGCGGCGCAGAAAAGCGTCGGGCAGTTCCTTTTCATTGTTCGATGTGATGACCACGATCGGGCGTTCTTTAGCAGTAATCGTTTCGTGAGTTTCGTAAACATCGAAGCTCATCCGGTCGAGTTCTTGCAGCAGATCGTTGGGAAACTCGATGTCGGCCTTGTCGATTTCATCGATCAGCAGGACGGGCAATTCGGGAGCAGTGAAGGCCTCCCACAATTTACCTTTTTTGATGTAGTTGGCGATGTCGTGAACACGCTCGTCGCCAAGCTGGCCGTCACGCAAACGCGCAACCGCATCGTATTCATACAGTCCTTGCTGCGCCTTGGTGGTAGACTTCACGTTCCATTCGATCAGCGGGGCACCGATGGCTTTTGCAATCTCATGCGCCAGCACCGTCTTACCCGTGCCAGGCTCGCCCTTCACCAGCAGCGGGCGGCGCAGCATAACTGCCGCATCGACGGCGACTTTCAGGTCGTCGGTTGCGATATAATCTTCGGTGCCTTCAAAACGTTCGGTCATCGGTTTTCCCATGCAACTTGTATTTGAGAGACGGCTAGCGAGCCACGGGGACAAGGGCAAGAGTGACTACGGGTCGAACTGCCGATGAAATTACCGGTCAACCGCTAAGGCCGGAGCCGGATAAGCCGCTGGGCGATGAGTTCAAGCCGGGAATGATCAAGCGGTGCCTCTGTATTGTTCCATGACAGGGCGAGGATATGCCAGCCGCCTGCCGCATCCTGCAACAGCCATGTGAGGTTGAGAACGCCCGGCTCCGACCCGCCTTTGTAACCGACATATTGCCAATCATCGACCAGCGACACGGGCAGGGCGGGAGCCACACTCAGGATTTCGCGCGCCGCGGAATCGCTTAACGAAATGAACCGCGCCATGACTGCAGCCAAATCGCGAGTGCTGGCGAACCATTCCACAGTGTCGATGGAGGTTGGCTGGCTGAAACGGGGCGGGGTGATTTCATCGGGATTACCGCCTATATCATCCTCGAAATCGCACAGAATGAGGCGCTTGCCGCCCTCGTCGGCAGCGAGGTATTTCTCGCGATTGGCGGGGCTTCCCTTCAAAGCGAACAGCTCCAAAGTGGAAAGCATCGGAGTCATCGACTGCGGTGATGAATGGCCGCTTTCTCGCATTTCTGCCTCAACTGCGCTCCGCCCCAGCTCATGGAACAGCATATCGGTCGCCGTATTGTCGCTGATCGTTACCATTTGGGTGGCCAGCGTATGCAGGGTGACGGGTGAACCTTCCGGCCACAGATGCATCCGCCCGCTGGGAAAGGACTTGCGATCCAGTGTAATTACATCGCTCCAGCTACGCTCACCAGCCTCAATAGACTGCGCAAGGGCCGAGAGGACGTAGAGTTTGAACGTGGAGGCGATGGCTAGAGGCTTGTCCGACTGTAGCGCCAGGACAGGTGTTGAACCCGCATCAAGGGGGGCAAACAAAGCACTGATTGAGCCCGGTAGAGCCTCTAGGTCGGCAGTTACTTTTGCCAGATCATCATCAATAGGTGCAAAACTGGCCAGTATGAGGCCGGCGACTTTATTCGGGGGTGTTGGATCCAAAGTCAGTGGGCCGGAACCGATGGCCTTTTCAAATCGCAGATAGAGCGTCGCGCTATGTGGCCCGGTCGGCTCGATCCGCTCCACTCCGACCAGATCACCGAACTGGTCTGTAACTTGCTGGACGATTTGCGCGAACCTACCGGGTGAAACTTCAGCGAGGAATTGGGGGCCGAAGACATCCGCTGCATCGCGTTCGCCGAGCATGACCTGCGCAATGTCTTCCGCACGCTGGTGCAGAACAGCGGCTGGATTGTTTGTCTCCGGTGAAAGGCCCTGCTCTTGCGCTATTGCGGGTGCAGCCAAGAACAGCGGGAAGATGGCGAAGCAGGTGGCGATAAAGTTTCGAAACATAGCCCACGCATTGGATCACCAAGGCGCATCGTGCAACTGCGCTTACCAGATGCACTTCCCCTGCTAGGGGTAAGGCAAAGGAGAACCTTATGCCAACCGAAACAATCACCATCATCGCCGATGCGGGCCATGAATTGTCCGGCTCGCTGGAATTGCCCACCGGTCTGGTACGCGGCGCAGCGTTGTTTGCGCACTGTTTCACCTGCACGAAGCAGAGCAAGGCAGCGGTTGAGGTCACCCGAGCTCTGGCCCGGGAAGGCATCGCCACATTGCGGTTCGACTTCACCGGGCTGGGCGGTAGTGGCGGCGATTTCGGGCGCGCAGGCTTTGCCAGCGATGTCGAAGATTTGGTGGCCTCCGCTAATGCCTTGTGCGCGCGGTTCGGCAATGGCTTGCTGTTGATCGGTCACAGTCTGGGCGGGGCTGCGGTCTTGGCTGCAGCCAAGATGATGGAGCGACGGAAAGTCTCTGCAATCGCAACGATAGGTGCGCCGTCCGATGTTCCCCATGTGCTGCACAATATCAAAGGCGATCTAGGCATTATCGAGGCTGAGGGGCAGGGCGAGGTAACCATCGGCGGGCGAACCTTCCATCTGAGCAAGTCATTTCTCGACAAAACCCGGGAAATCGACTTGTTAGAAGAGGTTGGTGACCTGCGGGTGCCTTTGATGTTCTGTCATTCTCCGACCGACGAAATCGTGAGTGTTGAGCATGCGTCAAACCTGTTCCAGGCTGCCAAACATCCCAAGAGCTTTGTCAGTTTGGCGGGTGCGGATCACCTGCTGACCGATGCTGCCGATGCCACCTTTGTGGCAGGTGTTATCAGCAGTTGGGCAAGCCGTTACCTGCCGATGAAGGACGATTGGCCCATGCCGGCGGACGGCGTTATCGTATGCACCGGTCACGGCAAGTTCGGCACCGAAGTCCATACTTCCAGCCACCGCTTCGTGGCCGATGAACCGCGCAGCTATGGCGGTGATGACACCGGCCCGACGCCCTACGATCTGCTCAACGCTGCGCTAGGCACCTGTACGGCCATGACGATGAAAATGTACGCCGACCGCAAGGGATTGCCACTGGAAGGCGTGAGCATCCATGTCACGCATGAGCGCAAGCATAAGGAAGATTGCGGCCATGTGGAAGCGATGGAAAAGGGCACACAGTTGCAGGCCCTCAATCGCGCAATCACCATAGAGGGTGATGGTCTGTCAGACGCCGACCGCGTAAAACTGATCGAGATTGCAGATAAGTGCCCCGTGCACAAAACGCTGGAAGGACACCTGCATATTCACACAAAGAAGGTGGAGCTTAGCTAACCGAAAATTCCGATCACACCAATGGCCAGAAAAAACATAAGACTGGCGCCGGTGGCGATTTGCCATCCAACTGCTGCGTCTTGCATTCCGCGTTCCCAAGTGAACTGCCAGAGAAACCCGCTGGCGAGTAGCAAGAAGGCCGTTGTGACTATCGGACCAAAACCGATCAGTGCCAATGAAAGCCAGGCGATTACCGGTATGGCAACCACCTGCATGATGAGAGCGCCGCCAAACCAGACAATGGGAATGGGACGGTAGGCAGCATCGGATGCGTACCAGTCAGGCAATGCGGTGTCGGTCCGCGCTATACGGCGGTCCCCGGCCATAACGTCGCCCTCCTTCTCGTCTGACGGTGTGGTCTCGTCAGGCATCAATCATATCCCGGTCTATTTCGCCTGCGCGATTCTGAATGAAGTTGAAGCGGTGTTCGGGGTTGCGGCCCATCAGACGGTCAACCAGCTCCTTAACCGCATGGCGCTGCTCGTGCTCGGCGGGCAAGGTGATCCGGATCAGGCTGCGGGTGTCGGGGTTCATGGTGGTTTCGCGCAGCTGGCCAGGGTTCATCTCGCCGAGGCCTTTAAACCGGCCGACATCCACCTTTTTACCCTTGAACACCGTCTCTTCCAACTCGATCCGGTGCGCCTCGTCCTGAGCATACCGGCTCTCCTTACCAGCAGTCAGTCGGTAAAGCGGCGGCTGGGCAAGATACAAATGCCCGTTCCTCACGATGTCTGCCATTTCCTGAAAGAAGAACGTCATCAGCAGCGTGGCGATATGCGCACCGTCGACATCTGCATCGGTCATGATGATGATACGGTCATAACGCAGGCTTTCCGCGTCGCAATCCTTGCGCGTGCCGCAGCCCATAGCCAGCGTCAGATCGGCGATTTCAGCGTTGGCGCGAATTTTTTCGGCGGTGGCGCTGGCGACGTTGAGGATCTTCCCGCGGATCGGCAGGATCGCCTGAGTCTTGCGGTTCCGGGCCTGCTTGGCGCTGCCACCGGCTGAATCGCCTTCGACAATAAACAGCTCTGTCTCGCCGCCGCCTTCACCACTGCAATCGGTCAGCTTGCCGGGCAGGCGCAGCTTCTTGGCGTTGGTCGCGGTCTTACGCTTGATCTCACGTTCCTGCTTGCGGCGCAGGCGCTCGTCCATCCGCTCCATGACACTGCCCAGCAGGGCTTTGCCACGCTCCATATTGCCGGAAAGGAACAGGTCGAAATGATCGCGCATGGCGTTTTCGACCAGTCGTGCGGCTTCGGGGGATGTCAGGCGATCTTTCGTCTGGCTCTGAAACTGCGGGTCGCGAATGAAAACGCTGAGCATTACCTCGCCGCCGGTCATCACATCGTCAGCAGTTATATCCTTGGCCTTCTTCGCCCCGGTCAATTCCCCGAATGCGCGCAGCCCTTTCGTGACAGCGGCGCGCAGGCCCTGTTCGTGGGTTCCGCCATCGGGGGTAGGCACGGTGTTGCAATACCAGCTTGTCGAGCCGTCGGACCACAACGGCCATGCAATGGCCCATTCGACGCGGCCAGCCTCTTCAGGGAATTCCTGCGTGCCGGTGAAGGGTTCGGCGGTAACGCATTCGCGGCCCTGGGTCTGCTCGGCCAGATGATCGGCCAGACCGCCAGGGAATTTGAACACCGCCTCAGCCGGGATTTCTTCCGTCGCCAATGCCTCGGCGCATTTCCAGCGGATTTCCACGCCAGCAAACAAATATGCTTTTGATCGTGCCAGTTTGAAAAGACGCCCAGGCTTGAACTTGCGATCACCGAAAATCTCGGTGTCCGGAACGAAGGTTACGGTGGTTCCGCGCCGGTTGGGGGTGGGGCCAAGTTTCTCAATCGGGCCAAGCGACAGACCTTTGGAGAACTCCTGCACATATAGCTGACGATCGCGAGCGACTTCGACGCGCGTCAGGCTGGACAACGCATTGACCACACTTACGCCAACGCCGTGCAAGCCGCCGCTGGTGGCGTAAGCTTTGCCGGAGAACTTACCGCCTGAGTGAAGCGTTGAGAGAATGACCTCCAGCGTCGACTTTCCGGGATATTTGGGATGCTCATCCACCGGAATACCGCGCCCGTTATCGGTCACGGTGATGCGGTTGCCTTCCTCGACGCTGAGCTCGATGCGTGTGGCATGGCCTGCCACCGCTTCGTCCATCGCATTGTCGAGAACTTCGGCGACAAGATGATGCAGTGCACGCTCGTCCGTCCCGCCGATATACATACCGGGACGGCGGCGAACCGGCTCAAGCCCTTCCAGAACCTCGATAGAGGAAGCATTGTAATCGCCGCTGGAGGCAGGGGTTCCATCGAACAGATCATCGGGCGTCTTGTCAGGCATGGAATTGCTATAGGCAGCGCATGACTGCGCTCACAAGCAGGTTGCGATAGTTTTCGCCAGCGACGGTCCCGGGTCTGTCCGCCAATCGGCGTCAGTCACCGAAGCGCTGCCGTGCTTCGTCGAGAATTACGATCTTGCCATCACGCACCTCGCGCACTTCCATCGCGCGCTCCGCTTCGCCACTGCGCTGGAACCGGAAGGCCCCGTCCAGCCCCAGAAAGCCACCGTCATCACGCAGTTTGTTTGTCGGAAAAGATCGTCCCACGCGCCAGTCCTGCGCCACCCGAAGGGCCAGCAGAACAGAGTCGTAACCAAGGGTGGCAATCCTGAATGGTTGACCGCCAAAACGCGACTGGTAACTTTCCGAAAAACGTTTGAAGCGCGCATCCGAGACCGAGGAGAAAATCGCGCCGCGCAGAGAGTCATCGCGGGTAATCGAGCTTTCACCGCTCCATAGTTCCGTGCCGATCAACTGGGTAGAGCCCTGACCGGATGGCTTCAGCACTGCTGCAGCCTGTGCTGCCATACGCGCATTGTCGGCCAGCACCACGGCATCATATCCACCTGCCTGCCGCAAACGCTGGGCAGCGCTGACAATGGAGGTGTTACCGCGGGTGTAGCGTTCGGAAGAGACAAGCCCGCCCCCCGTCCCGCGCAGTGCCGCCGCCAGTGAAGCCTCTGCACGGCGGCCATATTCACCCTCCGGTGCCAAGATACTGAAATTGCGGGCACCCTTGCTTTGCGCATATCCGACCGACCGTGCGATGGATTGCGAAGGCAGGTGCCCCATCACAAAAACATCGGCTCCGGCGACACCGGAATCATTGGAAAAAGAAATCAGTGGCACTTCAGCCGGTCGAGCTTCCGCCAGAACCTGCGCCACATTCTCTGCCATCAATGGGCCCAGAATAAGCTTGCTACCATCATTGATTGCACGGCGTGCGGCATCTCTGGCACCACCAGCGGTATCATAGGTCGTAATGCGAAGATTGTCGGCATTGGTATCGAGGATCGCCATCATCATCGCATTGGAGATCGACTGGCCGACATTGGCGTTGCCCCCCGACATCGGGACTAGCAGCGCCACCCGGTGACGCTCCGTATCGCCAGAGGGGAGGGCAGTGGCACTGGGTTCAGGCGAAGGAGCCTGCGTGCCGGCATCGGGCATACCCGATGCGGAGGTCGTAGGACCCTTGGGAATAATCTGGCAACCGCCTAGAAGGGCCGCTGTACCGGCGACGATCAACGCCTGCTTACCCAGATTGAAACGCTTCATTGCTTGCGACTCCCTCATCCGCTGGTTCATGGGTCGTGTGTGACAAACACGCACACAACCGAACCTCTGCCTGCCGGGCTCTATATCGTTGCTACGCCGATTGGCAATCTTGGCGATATTACGTTGCGGGCAACTAATGTGCTGGCACGGTGCGACGGTATCGCGTGTGAGGATACGCGGGTTACCGGCAAACTGATGAAGCATCTGGGGCTTTCCAAGCCTCTATGGCGATATGACGATCATGCCGGAGAGCGGGACCGGGCACGACTGATCGAATCGATGCAGACCCGTGCGGTGGCTCTGGTAAGTGATGCGGGTACGCCGCTGGTCAGCGACCCAGGGTATCGCCTCGTCAATGATTGCCGCGAAGCCGGTGTGCCGATCACGACCTTGCCAGGTGCCTGCGCTGTTATCGCCGGGCTAACCGTATCCGGTCTGCCAAACGATCGTTTCCTGTTCGGCGGGTTTCTGCCGGTAAAAGAGAAAGCGCGCGCCGATATTCTGGCCGAATTTGGGCGCATCAACAGCACGCTGGTTTTTTACGAGACAGGCCCGCGTCTGACGAAATCCCTCCGAACTATTTCGAACGTGCTTGGCGTGCGCGAAATTGCTGTGGCGCGGGAATTGACCAAACTGCACGAGGAATGCCGCAGAGGCACGGCTGATAGCCTGATCGCCTATTACGAGGCCCATCAGCCCAAGGGCGAGATTGTACTACTGATCGGCCCGCCAGAAACGGACGAGGAAGACCATGATCTTGATACCTTGCTGCGCGAGGCCCTGCTGGCGGACAAGCCTTCGCAGGCTGCGGGCAAAGTAGCCAAAGCGACAGGCGCAGACCGCAAAGCGCTCTACGCCAGAGCACTCGAATTGCGGGCCGAGTGAAGCGCCAGCAAGCCGAGAAGCACGGCCGTGATGGAGAAACGCGGGCCGCCTTGTGGTTGCAGGCGAAAGGCTGGCGTATCCTTGCGCGGCGGGTAAAAACTCCGCGCGGAGAGATTGACCTGATTGTCAAGCGCGGCGCGCTGATCGCTTTCGTCGAAGTTAAATGGCGGCGGAACAAGACCGACCTCGATCACGCCATAGATGCGTATAGGCTCCAGCGAGTCGCAGGCGCCGTGGAATGCGTCGCGCATGAATACGCGCAGGATGGGGAAGATATTCGCGTCGACGTGATCCTGCTTGCACCCGGCACTCTGCCACGCCACATCCCTAATGCCTGGCAACCCTAGCCCTATTTTCGGGCTCAGGATAATTGGAGTTCGAATATGACTTTGCGCGTAGCCGTCCAGATGGACTCCATGGACAGCATCAACATCGCTGGTGATTCCAGCTTTGCTCTCATGATCGCAGCCCAGAAACGCGGCCACACGGTTATGCATTACGATGTCGGATCGCTGGCGTGGGAAGCGGACGGTTCCACAACGGGCCGCATCACTGCCCATTGCGCCCCTGTGACCGTTCAGCGTGTAGAGGGTGACCATTACAGTATGGGAGAGCGCCGCCAGACCGATCTGGCAAAGGACGTTGATGTGATTTTGATGCGGCAGGATCCGCCCTTTGATCTGGGCTACATCAGCGCCGCGCTGATACTTGACCGGCTTAAGGGCCAGACTCTGGTCAGCAACGATCCGCGCGAAGTGGTCAATGCGCCGGAAAAAATGTTTGTCCTTGATTACGCGCAGTTTATGCCGCCCACACTGATTGCGCGAACGCTGGAAGAAGTACGCGCATTTCAGCAGAGGCATGGGGCGATCGTGGTCAAACCACTCCATGGTAATGGAGGGAAGGCGATCTTCAAACTGGATGCGGATGGCACCAATATCTCCGCGCTGTTCGAAGTGTTCAACCAGACATGGCCCGAACCGCATATGGTGCAGCCTTTCCTACCTGAAGTGAGCGAAGGCGACAAACGCATCGTGCTGGTCGACGGGGAATTCGCAGGAGCCATCAATCGCAAGCCGGGCAAGGGTGAGTTCCGTTCCAATCTGGCGCAGGGCGGTTTTGCCGAAGCTGCTACGCTGACCCCGCGCGAGGAAGAGATTTGCGCTGCAATGGGGCCGGAACTGAAGAAACGCGGATTGGTATTTGTCGGTATCGATGTGATCGGCGGCAAATGGCTGACAGAAATAAACGTAACCAGTCCAACCGGCATTGTCGCAATCGACAACTTCAATGGCACCGATACAGCTGGCGCGATCTGGGATGCGCTGGAACGTCGCCACGCAGATATTGCCGGCTGACGGCACAGGACACTCGGCCGCGCATTACATCTGTATGGATGATTTCATTGTCAGTTTGATCGAGCAGCTGGGCTATATTGGCGTCGCTGTGCTGATGGCGCTGGAAAATATCTTCCCCCCAATGCCCTCCGAGGCCATTATGGGCGCTGGCGCGCTGGCAATCGAGCGCGGCAGCATGGGTTTCTGGCCACTGCTGATTGCCGGGACAGTTGGTACAGTGGTGGGAAATTATTTCTGGTTCTGGATCGGTGATCGCCTCGGTTACGAACGGCTCGGCCCGTTTATAACTCGGTGGGGCCGCTGGCTGACAATGGAATGGCAGGATATCGAACGCGCGACGAGGTTCTTCCGCAGGCACGGGCACTGGGTCGTCTTCGGACTGCGCGCGACGCCAATCATGCGAACGATGATTTCCCTGCCTGCAGGCCTTGCTCATATGGGTAAGCTGAAATTCGTTGTTTTCACGGCTGCGGGTGCGGCTCTGTGGAACGTGATGTTGATCCTGGGTACACAATGGCTCGCACGGACATTCTCGGACGTCGACAACATCGTCAGCGGAGTTATCATTGCCATTATGGTGATTGCGACACTGGCGTATTTCTGGCGCCTCGCCACATGGAAACCGCGCTCCCGCCGCTAGCGGACCCGATTAATTATCCTGCTCCCGAGGGTGAGCGCTGCGATAGCTGTCCAGCATCGTTGCCGCATCGACTTTGGTATATATCTGCGTGGAACTCAGGCTGACATGGCCCAGTAATTCCTGCAGGCTCCGCAGGTCTGCGCCTTCACCAAGCAAATGCGTGGCAAAGCTGTGGCGCAAGGCGTGCGGTGTGGCGGTATCAGGCAGGCCCAAAGACCGTCTCGCCCGAGCCGTCGCCTTCTGTACCATGCCCTGCGACAGGGCGCCGCCTTTAGCCCCGCGAAAGAGTGGCTGCGAAAGGTCCGGCGGATAGGGGCAGGCATCTACATATTCGGCCACCGCATCGCGCAACTGCGGGAGGATCGGCACAACGCGCTGCTTTGTGCCTTTACCGATAATAGTCAGCGTTTCCCCCAAAGGAAGCACATTAGCGGTAAGCGAAAGCGCCTCGGCTACACGCATTCCCGCTCCGTAGATCAACAGCAGAACTGCACGGTCACGCAGGCCAATCCAGCCTTCATCTGCATCGCTGTCCACTCGCTCTGCCATACCAACCGCTTCGTCGGGCGTCACAGGCCGGGGCAGATTCTTTCTTATGCGCGGACCACGCAGGCGCGGGGCAGCGATATTCTCGAATCCCGCTTCGGCCTGTGCAAAACAAATAAATGATTTTATCGCCGACAGTTCACGCGCCGCCGAAGCATTGGATAATCCTTCGGCACGCCGCATTGCCAGATGCCGACGAAGGGCACCGGCATCAAGTCCGGCTATGCTTTCAAAGCTCGGGGCATCCTGCGCTTGCAGTAGCCGTTGCGCAGCCCTGGAATAGGCTCGCACAGTGTGGGCAGAACGCCGCAGATCATTGGTAAGCTGGGCTGTCCACCGCGCAATTATGTATGAACGATTGCTCATGCGCCTAAAAGATCGGCCGAAACGAGCTCTGCCAGCAACCCGTCGAGCAGCGGCATTCCGGCGGCAGTGACCCCCAGTCTGTTGCCTTTGCGCCAGACCAGCCCCAAATCTTTGTATAAGACAACCTTCGCACCATCGAGCAGCGCTGATGGCGCTATGCCGGTCCTCGCAGCCAGCTTGGTTAGATCCACGCCCTCGGCCAGCCTCAGCCCCATCAACAGTGCTTCGGATGCCTGTTCATACGCGGGCAGGGCGTGAAGTTCGACAGTTCCTTCTCCGCACTGCGCAACCGCAGCTAGCCAATTCTCCGGCTTTTTATGACGCTGCGTTGCAGAGCCGCCTCTTCGCCCATGCGCGCCGGGACCGATCCCGCAATAATCGCTGTAACGCCAATAAGTCAGATTGTGGCGGCTTTCCTGCCCCGGTGCAGCATGATTGCTGATTTCGTAAGCGGGCAATCCTGCGGCCAGGGTCATCTCTTGTGTTCGGGTGTAAAGCTCGGCTGCATCATTGCCTTCCATTGGATCGAACGCGCCAGTCCGCACATCGGTCGCAAAGCGGGTGCCGGGCTCGATAGTCAGCTGGTAAAGCGACAGATGGGTCGTGCCAAACGCCAATGCGCGTGACAGTTCGGCATCCCATTCAGCGACTGTCTGGCCAGGACGGGCATAGATTAAATCGAAGGTTACACGGGCAAACAAACCCTGCGCCGCATTCAGAGCAGCCAATGCCTCGTCCACAGTATGCTCGCGTCCAAGAAAGCGCAGTGCGTCATTCTCCAGCGACTGGATGCCCAGCGACACGCGGTTGACACCCGCGGCTGACAGTTCTTTGAACCTGCCTGCCTCGAAGCTGGTCGGGTTAGCCTCCAACGTAATCTCGACATCAGACGCAAAGCCCCACAGCCGTTCCGCCTCTGCCAATATTGCCGAGACTAGCCTAGGTGGCATAAGCGACGGTGTGCCGCCGCCGAAAAAGACCGACTGCAGTGGCTCGCCACCTGCCACAGCCGCTTCATGCCGCATATCTGCCAGCAGCGAATCCTGCCACAAGGCATGGTCCACCTCAGCACGAACATGGCTGTTGAAGTCGCAGTAAGGGCATTTCTTCAGGCAGAATGGCCAATGTATGTATAAAGCCTGTGCCATCGTTTGACTCTCGGGTCGGGTAGAAGGGGAAGTCAAGATACGTTCGCTAACGCTGGCCTCTTTTATAGCCGTTTCTTTACTTGCCAGCGATGATGCTCTGCACAGCATACAGGCTCTATCCAGATGACCGAAAAACAGGCCGCTCCAATCGGGCAGTCCTTATCCAGCCCTTATCAGCCAGATGACTTTCTCGCGCTCAGCGCGCTGCAATTGCACAACCGTACCCGAGCAGCAGTGTATGCGGAGCCATTACGGTGATGCGAGGATCTGGCCAAGAACGCAGCACTATATGCAGCTGTTCTGGCGAAAAAAATCGAACACGCCAGTGTAGAAGCTCGCGACGGTTCAGGTCTGTTATACCCTGAACGATCGCGATTTGTGATTAGCTGAACTGGTCGGCCACCAGTTTGGCAAAGGCATCCGCGCGGTGGCTGATTGCGTGTTTGTCCGCCGGATTGAGCTCGGCAAAGGTTTGTTCGCGATTTTGCGGCACGAACACCGGATCATACCCGAACCCCATTTCGCCGCGCGGCGGCCATGTTAGGGTGCCGGGCGCGATGCCTTCGTAAACCGCATGTTCGCCATCGGGCCATGCCAACGCCAATACACAGTGGAACGCGCAGGCACGGCTGGCATCAGGCCCCTGCGCCTGCACCATTCCTTCTACCTTACCCATGGCCATGAACCAGTCCCGGCCGGCATCACCTTCGAACCACTGCCGCTCTGCCCAGTCGGCAGTATAAACGCCGGGCCTGCCACCAAGCGCCTCCACCGACAGGCCGCTGTCGTCCGCCAGCGAAACAAGCCCCGACCCTTCTGCCGCAGCCCGCGCTTTGATCAGAGCGTTCTCGACGAAAGTCGTTCCGGTTTCCACTGGCTCTGGGAGTCCGAGCGATCCGGCAGAAAGACACTCCGCGCCATAGGGATCGAGTAGGGCCTGAATCTCTTTCAGCTTGCCTGTATTATGAGTTGCAATAACAAGCGAGCCAGTGCCAAGTTTTTTCATCCCCGTCGTTTTCCTTTTTTACTCAGACCGCTTTCAATCAGGCACTTGCGAGCGAATTCGATATGTTCCGGGCTAACCTGATCCTTCGGGATAATGTAGGCCTGCTGGCGTGTCACATAGATGGCAAAAACTTCAGCCCATTCGTTCCACGCAATCATATTCTGCCAAGGGGATTCCAGCGTGGCAGATGGCTGAGCAAGATTGAAACCAGTTTCAGTCAGCGTCAGATCGATGGGTTCCTTGATCAGAGAAAATTCGTTCCAAGCGCGCTTCGCTTGCCAAGGAACGATAATGAACCTTAAGATTCCTAGCCACAAGGCAATGCCAACACCCCCTCCGACAATGACCGGAACGACTTCGGGCAGGCGGCCTGCACTCTAGGCTAAACAGGCTATCGCAACGACAAATGCGGATAGAAAAGCGAAGATTTTCCATGCCGAGGCCCGAAAATGCATCAGCGAGAACGCAACTTGTGCGTTCTCGCTGATTGAATAACGGAGGGGCTCCACTCCTTAACTCCTTAACTCTTTATCGCTTTGTCCTGAGCCGAAAAGATCCCGTCGCAGCCGATCTTCGCCAGACGCAGCAGACGCAACAGACCTTCTTCATCGTAAGTGGCACCTTCTGCAGTCGCCTGCACCTCAGCGATCTGACCACCTTCGATCAGTACGAAGTTTGCGTCGGCATCAGCGCCACTGTCTTCCGGGTAATCCAGATCGAGCACCGGCGTACCCTTGTAGATGCCGCAGGAAATCGCAGCGATCTTGCTCTGAATCGGATCTTCCTTCAACTCACCCGCTGCGATCAGGCCATCCACTGCCAACTTCAGCGCAACCCATGCACCGCTGATAGAGGCTGTTCGGGTGCCTCCGTCAGCCTGGATTACATCGCAATCGAGTGTGATCTGGCGCTCCCCGAGCTTCTTCAGATCGACGACCGAGCGAAGGGACCGCCCAATCAGCCGCTGGATTTCCTGAGTGCGTCCAGACTGCTTGCCCCGTGCCGCCTCACGGCTACCGCGAGTGTGCGTTGCGCGTGGGAGCATGGAGTATTCGCCGGTGACCCAGCCTTCACCTTTGCCACGCAGCCACGGCGGGATGCGTTCTTCGATGCTGGCAGTGCACAGCACTTTTGTCTCGCCGAAGCTAATCAGGCACGAACCCTCAGCGTGCTTGGTATAACCGGTTTCTATTGTGATGGCGCGCATTTCGTCGGGCGCTCGGCCTGAAGGTCGCATGGTATTCTCCTGTTCGGATTATAGTGTTTGTTTAGGTATTGCGGGCGCGATAGGCGTTTGGGTCCGCGCCATGCAATACCTCATGCAAGCTTGCCCCGCGCACCTCACTCGCTATCTGTTGTTTGTTATGAACGCGCCGCCCCTCGATGAACTGACCGACCGCGCCCGGGTAATCTTTCGCCTGGTCGTGGAAGGCTATCTGGAAAGCGGCGAGCCAGTCGGGTCCAAGACGCTCGCAAGCGGTGGGGGGCTAGATCTTTCGCCAGCTTCCATCCGGTCCGTGCTGGCTGATCTGGAGGGCGCAGGGCTTCTCTCTGCTCCACATACCAGCGCAGGCCGAATGCCTACCAATAGCGGTCTGCGTATCTTCGTCGACGGGATGATGCAGGTGGCAGAGCCTACTGCCAGCGAACGTGCTGCTATCGAACAAAGACTGAGCAATTCCGGCCCGATCGAGCAAGCCCTGGAAGCAACCAGCGCCATTCTGTCAGACATCAGCGGAGCAGCGGGTATGGTGATGGTTCCGCGCCGCGAACCTAGACTGACGCAGGTTACGCTGGTGTCTCTGGGGCAGGGACGCGCACTGGCGGTATTGGTGGGTGAAGACGGTCAAGTCGAGAACCGTGTTATGGATGTTGGCACAACGCCCCCGCATATACTGGAACAGGTAAGCAATTACATATCCGCACGATTGGCCGGACGCACTCTACCCGAGGCGGCGACAGATATACGGCAGGAGCTGGCGAGCGGCCAAAGCGCGCTGGATACTGCAAGCCGCGATCTGGTGGAACGTGGAATTGCGGTTTGGAGCGAGGACGCAGCCGAACGTCCGGTTCTGATTGTACGGGGTCAGGCCAACCTTCTGGACGATGCTGCGCTGGAAGATCTGGAACGGGTGCGATCTCTGCTCGATGATCTGGAAAGCAAGCATTCTGTCGCGGATCTACTGGAAAATGCACGCGAGGCTGAAGCAACACGGATTTTCATTGGCTCCGAGAACCGGCTGTTCGCTTTAAGCGGGTCTTCGGTTATCGCGTCGCCCTATCGTGACAGGGAAGGAAAAGTGGTGGGCGTGCTGGGCGTCATCGGCCCAACTCGGTTGAATTACGCTCGCGTCGTCCCCATGATCGATTTCACAGCCCAATCACTGGGCAAACTCATCAGATAAGACGGAACCAATTCACCCATGATGGATGACACGAAGAAGCCAGATACAGCTGGTCTTGACGCTGAACTCGAAACGGAAATGGAAGGCGTCCCTGAACATTTGCGTGACGATGCAGATCCAGGCGAGAACGGTGAGGGCGAGACAGATCTGGCCGAAGCTCTGGAATCGCTGCGCAATGATTTGGCGGAAGCGAAGCAGGAAACGCTTTATGCCCGTGCCGATACGCAGAATGTCCGCCGCCGGCTGGAGAAAGACGTCGCCGATGCGCGCACCTATGCCGCCACGGGCTTTGCCCGCGACATACTGTCCGTAGCCGATAATCTGTCTCGCGCTGTGGATTCCATTCCCGAAGCGCTGCGCGAGGATGAGAAGTTCAAGGGCCTAGTTGCTGGTATTGAGGCGACCCAGCGCGAACTCACGAAGGTCTTCAGTCTGCACGGCGTCGAACGGATTGCCGCAATGGGCCTACCGCTTGATCCCAATCTTCATCAGGCAATGATGGAAGTCCCGACCGGCGATGCCGAACCGGGCACGGTCATTCAGGAAATGCAATCGGGCTACACGATCAAGGATCGCCTGCTTCGCCCTGCGATGGTCGGTGTCGCAAAAAAGCCGGACTGAACAGTCGGATGGTTTCGATCCCGCTCGATGTGCTAGACTAGATCCTGGTGGATTTGCACAGGAGAAACCAATTGAAAAATTACATAATGATCGCACCGGTCGCGATGGTCAGCGCTCTGGCGCTTACCGGTTGCGCTGAAAACTATGCAGCAGAAGGCGGGCTCGCAGGCGCTGCTGCCGGGGCGGGAATCGCAGCAATTACCGGCGGCGATATCGCAACGTACGCGCTCGCGGGTGCAGCTGCAGGTGGGCTTGCCGGATATTTCGTCGACAAGGATGGCGACTGCGACGGATACAACAGCAATCGTTATCTGGACGACGATTGCTTCGGTACAGCAGGCTACCCTGCCGACCCGCGGTACTAAGAAGCTTCCGGCCTATATCAATCGCGCACCGGGGAAACGGACCAGCAGATCATAAGCCGCTGCGTCCGCGACCCCGGCTAGCGTGATGCCGCGTCTCAATAGGAAAGCGTGCTTTACGATCTCAGCCTGCTGCTCGATACCGTAATGTTCCAGCGGACGACCGGGCTTCAGCGCATAATCATAGCGGCACCACGGATGACGGCGCAGGGGCAAATACCATTCCCCTTTGGACTGGGTCTGCCAAATATGCGTCATCTCATGGATAAACAGGCCCTGTCGCTGCCATGACGCAGTGGCAAAGTCATCGCAGTAACTGTCTCCGCCCGGGTGGAAATGTATATGTCCGCGTGGAGCCATAGTGACTTGGCGCGGCTGGAAAAACGCCCATTTCCGCCTGCGTATGGTGACCTTGCGTGTGTCGATGGCGTTCCCGAAAATCGATTGGGTTAGCGCGACTTCACCTTCGGTCAGTTGCCGTTCTCCGCCTACCGGGCAAAAATCCGGTGCAGCGTGGCCATGATCGGTATTGAGGTCCAGCCCGCTCACGCCTAGCGTTCTGCGCCCGCAGCCTGGACTTTTGCAGCGAAAGACATTTTGTCTCCGCCTGCTACGGTCAGGGTAACTTCGACATCCTGATCGGGCTGAACCGTGTCGGGCAAGCCGAATACCATAATGTGCTTTCCACCGGGCTCGAAAGAAACTTCGTCGCCGGGATTGAGCAGAAGCGGGCCCATTTTGCCCATTACCATCTTGCCTTCCCATTCCGACGTTTCGTGCAGCTCCGTTTTCTCCGCTCCGGCAACGGACGCAGCGCGTACTGCCGTCGCGCTATCGCCGGAAAAATCCATATCCATGTATATGGCAGCCGGGTTTCCTGCGACTGGCGGAAGAACCAAACGCGCATTATCAATTCCGATGCCTAGCACTGAATCCGCCTCATCCGCAGGAGCTTCAGGGGTTTTTTCACACGCGGTCAGACCGCCTCCAGCCAGACCCAGCACCAGTGCAATTGCCCATTTGTTCACGTTCTTCGCTCCTGCCATAAATTTGGTTCGGACTAGCCTGCTACCTCCCTTGTGCCAAGGAAAAGCCCACCTATATCGCCCTCATAATTCGAGCCGCCGACAGGCCTTGCCACCTACGGGAGGTCTTATGCGCGGTGTCCACACAACCAAATGAGAATGGGATTAATAATGGCTAAAGTTATCGGTATCGACCTTGGCACCACCAACAGCTGTGTCGCTGTTATGGATGGGGGCAAGCCCAAGGTCGTGGAGAATTCGGAAGGCGCGCGCACCACGCCGTCTATCGTGGCCTTCACCAAGGATAGCGAACGTCTGATCGGTCAGCCTGCAAAGCGTCAGGCCGTTACCAACCCGGACAACACCCTGTTTGCAATCAAGCGCCTGATTGGCCGCCGGTTCGACGATCCGCTGACCAAGAAAGACATGGAGCTGGTGCCTTACGACATTGTCAACGGTAAGGGTGGAGACGCATGGGTCGAAGCTGGCGGTGACGAATATTCCCCCAGCCAGATTTCCGCTTTTATCCTACAAAAGATGAAAGAAACCGCCGAGAGCTATCTTGGTGAAACAGTGACTCAGGCCGTCATTACCGTTCCCGCATACTTCAACGATGCCCAGCGTCAGGCGACCAAGGATGCCGGTCAGATCGCCGGCCTCGAAGTTCTACGCATCATTAACGAGCCGACAGCAGCCGCGCTCGCCTACGGAATGGACAAGGAAGATGGCAAGACCATCGCCGTCTATGACCTTGGCGGTGGTACGTTCGATGTCTCGGTGCTGGAAATCGGTGACGGTGTGTTCGAAGTGAAGTCCACCAACGGCGATACGTTCCTTGGCGGTGAAGATTTCGACAACGCGATTGTCGAATACCTTGCCGATGCCTTCAAGAAGAAGGAAAACATGGATCTCCGCACGGACAAGCTGGCTCTGCAGCGTCTGAAGGAAGCGGCTGAAAAGGCGAAGATTGAGCTGTCCAGTTCGGCCCAGACCGAAGTCAACCTGCCCTTCATTACCGCCCGTATGGAAGGCGGCGCGTCCACTCCGCTTCATCTGGTAGAGCCGTTGACCCGCTCCAAGCTGGAGCAACTGGTTGGCGATCTGATCAAGCGTACTCTGGAGCCGAGCAAGAAGGCGCTGGCTGATGCCGGCCTGAAGGCAAGCGACATCGACGAGGTCATTCTGGTCGGCGGTATGACCCGCATGCCCAAGGTGCGTGAAGTCGTGGAAGAATTCTTCGGCAAGAAGCCCAACACCGGGGTGAACCCCGATGAAGTTGTTGCCATGGGCGCCGCCATTCAGGCTGGCGTTCTGCAGGGCGACGTGAAGGACGTGCTGCTGCTGGACGTGACCCCGCTGTCACTGGGTATCGAGACGCTGGGCGGTGTCTTCACCCGCATGATTGACCGTAATACCACGATCCCGACCAAGAAGTCGCAGACGTACTCGACCGCTGAAGACAACCAGCAGGCCGTGACGATCCGCGTGTTCCAGGGCGAGCGTGAGATGGCAGCTGATAACAAGCTGCTGGGCAATTTCGATCTGGTGGGCATTCCGCCTGCACCGCGCGGCGTGCCGCAAGTGGAAGTCACCTTCGATATCGACGCGAACGGCATCGTGAATGTCTCGGCCAAAGACAAAGGCACTGGCAAGGAACAGACCATCAAAATCCAGGCGTCGGGCGGTCTCAACGAGAGCGACATCGACCAGATGGTTCAGGATGCCGAGAAGTTCGCTGACGAGGACAAGAAGCGCCGTGAGAGCGCAGAGGCCCGCAATCAGGCTGACAGCCTTGTCCATGCCACTGAAAAGCAGATTGCCGAACATGGTGACAAGATCGACGACGCGCTGAAGACGGAAGTCGAAGGCAAAATCGCCGAAACCAAGACGGCTCTCGAGGGCGACGACGCGGATGCGATTTCTGCCAAGGCTCAGGAATTGACCGAAGTCGCCATGAAGATGGGTCAGCAAATCTATGAGCAGGAGCAGGCCAATGCATCAGCTGAAGCGCCTGCTTCTGGCGAAGCTGCCACTGACGCAGGCAAGGACGAAGACGTCGTCGATGCGGAATTTTCCGAGGTTGACACCGACGCCGAGGCCGATAGCGACGCAAAAAACTAATCGTTCGAATGACGAAACAAGCCGCCGCCGGTGCCAATGCGCATCGGCGGCGGCCTAACGTTTAAGGGACGGGAAATTCCATTGGCTACTGAAACCGATCTATACGAATTGCTTGGCGTGGACCGCAGTGCGGATGCCGCAGCGCTGAAATCCTCTTATCGCAAACTGGCGATGAAATATCACCCTGATCGCAATCCGGGTGATGCCGAGGCCGAGGCACATTTTAAGGCGGTTGGTGCGGCTTACGAAGTCCTCAAAGACCCTCAGAAGCGCGCTGCTTACGATCAGTATGGTCACGCTGCGTTTCAGCAGGGCGGCATGGGCGGCGGTGGTGGCCATGCCGATTTCGGCGACATTGGCGACATTTTCGAAACCATTTTTGGTGGCGGTTTTGGACGCGGCGGGCGGCAACGTCAGGCGCGCGGCGCAGATCTGCGCTATGACATGCCCGTATCGCTGGAAGATGCGTTCGACGGCAAGCAAACTCAGATCGAGATCGAAATTTCGCAAAGTTGCGACACCTGCAACGGATCGGGCGCAGAGCCAGGCACCGGCACGCGCGGCTGCAACCTGTGCAACGGCCACGGAAAGGTACGCGCCAATCAGGGATTCTTCGTGGTCGAACGGCCATGTCCCAACTGTCACGGGCGCGGTGAAGTGTTGGAAGACCCATGCGGCACGTGCCGGGGTGAGGGCCGGGTGGACAAGCCGCAAGCTCTCGACGTCGAAATTCCGCCAGGTGTCGATACCGGCACACGCATCCGCCTAAGCGGGAAGGGCGAAGCTGGCCCGCGCGGCTCGCCCCCGGGTGACCTCTACATCTTCATCCATGTTGGCGAACATGATCTGTTCCAGCGTGAAGGTACAACGCTACTCACCCGTGTTCCGGTCAGCTTCACCACGGCGGCCTTGGGCGGGTCGGTGGATATTCCCGACCTCGACGGATCCACCAATACCATCGACATTCCCGCCGGTATTCAGTCGGGCAAGCAATTGCGTAAACGCGGTGCAGGTATGCCCGTATTGCAAGGGCGCGGACGCGGTGACCTAGTGGTCGAAATCATGGTAGAAACGCCAACCAAACTGTCTAAAGCGCAGAAGGAATTGCTCAAAGAATTTCGCGAGACGGAAACGGGTGCAGAATGCCCACAGGCACAGGGGTTTTTCGACAAGCTGAAAGGTGCGCTAGGCGCCTGAAAGAATGCGGCCTCGACAGGCAATTCTTTTTCGGCGTAGGACGATCCCAACATTATTAAGGGGATGGTCTAATGAAGAAGTTCGTATCCGTATCGCTTGGCATGGCGGCACTAACGGCAGTTTTGGCTACTGCGCCCGCTTCTGCGCAGAGCAATTTTGATGATGTTCAAATCACGACCGAGGAGATCGCGCCCGGCATCGCTGTGCTATTTGGCGCTGGAGGCAATATCGGCGTTAGTCATGGCGAAGACGGAACTGTTCTGATCGACGATCAGTTTGCACCACTTACGGGTAAAATCCAATCCGCCATCGCCGATCTTGGTGCGCAGCCTGTAGAGTATCTTATCAACACTCACTGGCATTCCGACCATACGGGCGGGAACGAGAATTTCGGCAAGGCTGGTGCATTAATCTTTGCCCACCACAATGTCCGTACGCGAATGACTGCGGGCGGCATGACCGCTGGCAGCGAAACACCGCCATCGCCCAAGGTCGCGTTGCCGGTCGTCACTTATGAGCAGGGTTTGCGCCTCAATCTCAATGGAAACAGCGTGAATGTGATTTTCACCGGCGGCGGCCACACCGATGGCGACAGTGTAATCCATTGGGAGGAGGCCAATGTCGTCCATGCCGGCGACCTCTATTTCAAGATGCCCGGCTACCCCTTCATCGATGTGGATTCGGGCGGAAATGTCATCAATGCGATGGGCTCGATCGATCAAATCATTCGCATGATCGATAATGAAACGAAGGTTATTCCGGGTCACGGCCCGATGTCGAACAAGGCGGAACTGGTGGCCTATCGCGCCATGATCGGACAGGCGGTCGAACTGGTGAAGGCGCTTCGTGAGGCAGGCATGACCAAAGGGGAAGCCGTCGCGGCCAAGCCGCTGGCGGATTTTAATCGGGGCGAGGGCTTCATCAGCGCTGACCAATTTGTCGAGGCAATCTGGACTTCGTTGGACTGACAAGGACCAACTTCGATTTTGCCGATGGCGATGCTGCCTACCCTTTCAATAATCGACGATTTTCTAGCCGATCCCCATGCCGTGCGCCGCGCTGCGCTGGGGCTCGGCTATGATGCTGAGGCGAACCAGAGCAACTTTCCGGGTCGCAATTCAACAAAGGCCCTGCCGACGAAAACGCTGGAGCAAGCGGTCTCCAGCCAGATCGGTGTGTCCGTGGCTGGCGCTCCGAACACCAGCCACGGCCGATGCCGGATTACGCTGAAAAGTGACAAGGGGCATAGTGGGGTCCATGTCGACCCGGCGTTCTACTCCGGCATTCTGTACCTGTCGAAGCCTGAAGACTGCGCGAAACCAAACGCAGGCGGTACAGACTTTTTCCGTCATAAACGTACCGGGCTGGACCGTATCCCACCAACGCTGGAGGCGGCCCGCGAAGCAGGCTTTACCGACATCAACGCAGTTCTGGGGGAGGTGGTGAACAAAGACACAACCCATCCGGCGAAGTGGCAGCGCACGATGCGCGTGCCCATCCGCTTCAATCGATTGATACTCTTCTCACCTTGGCTGTTCCATACCGCAGCGCCCGGATTCGGGACCGATCTGGAAAGCGGTCGACTGGCTATGCTGCTGTTCTTCGACCGGGCAGGGACCTTACCAAGCGCATAGAAAACACCGCTTAGCCGAGACGTTCGCGAACCTCTGCTTCGATGCGCTCGATCAAGCCTGCATCGGCTGTCAAACGATCACGCTCTTCGTCGAGAATCGCAAGAAAAAGATCACGCTTGAACTCTAGAAAAAGCGCATCCTCCATTGGCGCATCGAGAGTAGAGCACACCAGATCGACCATGCGCTCCGCCCCGTGCAGGCGACCCCAAAGATAATCATTCTCGCGGTAGGTGCGACTGAAGAATGCACCAAAATTGTAAAACTCCGTTCCACGTAAAGTCGCCGATGTCCCACCATCGCGGATCGAAGTAGCATCCTCCGGGCTGATCCGATCGACTTTAACAGGATCGAATTCGGTCAGCCCGTCATTACCCAGCAGAGGCAGAGTCGCTACATCGTAAAACGGAAAGCCGAGATAAGTCAGCAGCATTCGTCGCCGTAGGTTTTGCGGCATTTCGGCAAGCGCAGCGGACAGCATTTCTTCCGCGGTATCGTCAAGTTCGGGCAGCAAATGCCGCTGGCCCAGCATATCCAGAACCGCTCCCGGATCCTGCATCACATTGGCGGCTGCTTCGGCAAAATCCGGACCCAGATGCGCTGAAGGATCACGGTCATGGTATAGTGCCAAAATATCGTAAATTGCCGCACGCGCATTGTCGATCGCTGCATCGTCAAATTCAGGATCCGCCTCCCAGTCACGCGATGCGCGCCGAGCCAGCAGCCGCAAGCGGCGCAGGCGAAAGCCCAAATCGTGGACTCGGAAAAACGCAATTGCTTCTGCGTTTGCACCGCCATTTGCATCGCTCAGGTCGGACAATCCACGCGCACCGAGTTCTTCACGCAGACGCGCTGCAATCGGCATGGCATCAGGCATAGCCAGCGATGGTGCGTTGGCCAGCACCAGTTCGGCAAGCCGTTCGACTATGCTGGTAAACTTGGTTTGGGCATACGCATGATAGGCAAAGCCCGATCCCTCTGCCGCCGCTTGCTGAGCCCGCGTTCGCCAGCCTCTCAGGCGCTTTACTGTGGGCCGATTGAGGAAAAGGGTTCGCCCGAACAATTTCTCTACCGCCGCTTCCACCCCCGGCCGCATCCCGTTGACGATTTCGCGCCGCCGCACCGCTTCGCGCGATTGTTTCTCCAGAGTTTCCAGATTGTCGCGGATAGGTTGTTCGCGGGGGATGGTTGAAAGCGAGCCGAAGATGGCGGAAAAAAATCCGACAGGCCGATCGGTATCTGGCTCGTCCTGACTGAACCGGTCGGGCCGCGGATCGATATAGACGAACCGGCGATCGACCTCGCGGTGGGCCGGTCGTCCGCGCAAAGCTTCGGCCGCGCCTTTAAATGGCGCATTGACCAGCACCGCACCGTCGATAAGCTCGACACGCTCTGTCGTTCCGTACTTCACATGGACTGGCATTGTGCGAGCAAGAAAATCATCGCGTCCAGACCAGTTCTGTTCCGTATCGGCAGCCACGCGGTCAATCTCCGCGAATTTTAGAGGAGGGAATGCTCCCGGAAAGCTGGAGGTCGCCCGCGCGGCCAGCGTCAATTCCAGCGGATGGGCCAGCCCCTGTCCACTTTCCTGCGGAACCCGAGATTTGAATGACATTGGCATCCTGTGTTCGCTTTCCATCACCAGTGGCGGACTATTGAGTGTAAGCATCTCCAGATAACCGCGGAAATCTGTCGCGGTAACGAACAAGTCCATCGGATGGCCCGGCGGCAAGAGCGGCGGGCTGGTCTCGCTTTCGGCCATTGTCTGCAGCGCAGTGTGCAGCAGATGCGACATACCAACGCCTGAGAATGGTGGCTGGAACCAGCGGCCACGGATAAGGCGCGATACCTTGGTGCGCACTTCCTCGCGCGTTTCTGGCGCGACGCTTTCGCTTACTGCATTACCAGGACGGCGCAGAAGATATTCGGCCAATGGCTGCGCCCATATCTTGGCATAGCGCCACATGGGCCGCGCATCCTTATCGGTCAGTCGCTCAATATCGGCATTATCCAGCCACAGATCAGTCAGCGGCTCCAGCGAGCGTCCCGAATGGATCGCCTCGGCCAGAAACACGGCGTTGATACCTCCCGCGCTTGCGCCAGTCAGTATATCTGGCAACACCCGCAACAGCAGACCACGATCATCGCGCAAATGAGCCAACAACCGCCGATAGGCCGCTTCTGCCCCGCGCTCGCTATCATCGTCATCATGAAACGCGCGGCTCGCACGAGCCAGCTTCCAAACCTCTTTGGTCACGCCGTGCATATACACAGCGAGGCTGACCCCGCCGTAGCAGACGAGCGCAATGCGGAGCTCTTTCTGGCGCATCCCAACCTTGTGAAGGGGATAATCCCTAAACGCAATTGCGTTCTTCAAATGTTCTGTTTACGGAAAATCGTATGGCAAAGCCGAAAAAACGCTACATCTGTCAGGCTTGCGGCTCGGTCTCCCCCCGATGGCAGGGGCAGTGCCCCGACTGTTCTGAGTGGAATACGCTGGTAGAGGACGCGCCTGCCACGGTATTTTCTCAAAAACATGATTTGTCGAGCGGGGGCAGGGGTGTCGCTTTCGTTCCGCTGGACAAGCCCGGTGAGATGCCAGTGCGTCAGCCCACCGGCCTAGCCGAGTTCGATCGTGCACTGGGCGGTGGTTTGGTGCCCGGTAGCGCGATCCTAATGGGCGGCGACCCAGGTATCGGGAAATCCACTCTGTTGCTGCAAACTGCTGCCGCAATTGCAAAAGATGGCGGGCGTGCGGTCTATATCAGCGGCGAAGAAGCGCCGGGACAAGTACGTCTGCGTGCATCGCGCCTGGGATTGGCCGACGCGCCGGTCAATTTGGCCGCTGCAACTTCGGTCCGAGATATTCTGACTACGCTGGGCACGATGGAACCGCCCAAATTGCTGGTGATAGATTCTATTCAGACCATGTATTCCGACACGATCGAAGGGGCTCCCGGCACGGTGAGTCAGGTGCGCGGATGCGCGTTTGAACTGATCCGCTATGCCAAGGAAAACGGCGTTGCGATGGTGCTGGTCGGCCATGTGACTAAGGATGGTAGCATCGCCGGACCACGCGTGTTGGAACACATGGTCGACGTAGTGATGAGCTTCGAGGGCGAGCGTAGCCACCAATACCGCATCCTGCGCGCACTCAAAAACCGCTTTGGCGCAGTCGATGAAATCGGCGTGTTTGCAATGGCCGGAGCGGGTCTTGAGGAAGTCTCGAACCCATCCATGCTGTTTCTGTCGGGCCGTGAGCAACCTTTGGCGGGCAGCTCTGTCTTCCCCGCACTGGAAGGCACGCGCCCGGTGCTGGTTGAGGTACAGGCTTTGATCGTACGGCTGCAATCGGGCGCAACACCGCGTCGCGCCGTGGTTGGCTGGGACAGCGGACGGCTCGCCATGTTGCTGGCCGTTCTGGAATCGCGCTGCGGCCTCAACTTTAGCTCGGCTGAAGTTTATCTCAATATTGCCGGTGGATACCGTTTGTCGGACCCTGCAGCCGATCTGGCAATCGCGGCTGCTCTGGTCAGCGCGCTAGCCGATAAACCTTTGCCCGAGCAATCTACCTTCTTTGGAGAGGTATCTCTCGGTGGAGAAATTCGCCCTGTATCCCATGCCAGCCTGCGGATGCGCGAGGGAGCGAAGCTTGGCTTTTCCAAAGCCTTCGGCCCGCACGGTGTCGACGATGTGCCAAAGGATTTGCAGTATGGCGGATTGCGACAACTTGCCAATCTCGTTGACCGGATAATGGGGAGCCAATAGTAAGATAGCCGACATGACCGGTTTCGATATCATTGTTGTTTTGATCGTAGGTTTGGCCGCTATCGGCGGCTTCAAACGTGGGCTTGTACAGGAAGTACTGTCGCTGGCGACGTGGTTCCTTGCCGCGTTCTGTATCCGCTTCCTGCATTTCCCCGCCTATGAATTCCTGATGGGGTACATCCGCAATACCACTATGGCCGGACTTCTGGCCTTCGCTCTGCTCCTACTGATTCCATATATCGGTATGAAGATCATTGTCGGACTGGCGGAAATCGATGGTGGAGGTTCCAACATGAAACCGGTCGACCGGGTACTCGGTTTCGGCATGGGATTAGTAAAAGGGACACTGATTGCGGTTTTCGGGTTTTGCCTGATAGCGTTCACCTTCGATGAGGATTGGAGCGTTACTGGACGTCCGGCATGGGTGGCCACTGCGCGCACCTATCCGGCGATCAATGCTGCAACCAATGAACTTGTCCCACTGATCGCTGCACGCCGAGCGCAAATACATGCCGCAGAAGAAGCCGCTGCTGCGTCACAATGACGGGTGCACACCTCCCGCGCTCATCCTCGTCCGGGCGTCTGTACACTCCGCAAATGCTGGCCCTTGCGACCAGACTGGCCACATATCCGTCATTGCCCGACGCTCCGCTCCACGGCGCAGCACGGTCCGAGACTTGCGGAGGGTCGCTGAAACTCGATCTTGTACTGGAGGGGAGCAATGTTCGCGCCATTGGGATGCTGGTGCAGGCTTGCGCCGTAGGGCAAGCCAGTGCGGCCTTGTTTGCAGACTGGGCAGGCGGGCGAGAGCAAAACGAAATCGCAGCTTCTGCAAACGCGGTGATCGGCTGGCTGTCCAAAACAGGGCCGTTGCCATCGAGCCCCGATCTGTCACCTGTACAAGAAGCACTTGCCTATCCCGCCCGGCATGGCGCAATCCTGCTACCCTGGCAGGCCTTTGCCGATGCGTTGGCTGCTGGGGAACTGCAAGAGAGTTCAGGTACTACCTGAATTGCAGCTTGAATACCTTGCCCCGTCCGCTAGTTCTGCGGCGTCTTTTTAGGGGAGGACATGCAGATAATGAGCGCATCCGAAGTAGCGCCGGTTCGCAAACCGACCGACAAGGAGATCCGGCTGGTCATTGCGGCCAGTTCCGCCGGGACCATTTTCGAATGGTACGACTTTTTTATCTACGGAACGCTGTTCACCTTGATCGGAGCGGCCTTTTTCCCCAGCGATAACGAGACTTTGCAAGTCCTTCTTGTATGGGCTGGCTTTGCCATCGGGTTCGGATTCCGTCCGCTGGGCGCGGTCCTGTTTGGATTTCTGGGCGACCGGCTGGGACGAAAATACACTTTTCTGGTCACCGTTACTCTGATGGGTATCGCGACCGCCGGTGTAGGGCTTGTCCCCAGTGCAGCCAGCATCGGGCTTTGGGCACCTTTCATCGTCATTCTGCTGCGCATCATGCAGGGCCTGGCGCTTGGCGGGGAATATGGCGGGGCGGCGATTTATGTGGCTGAGCATGCTCCGAAAGAAAAGCGAGGGTTCTACACCAGTTTCATTCAGGCCAGCGTTGTGGGCGGCTTTGCTCTCAGCATTATCGTAGTGCTTGCCTGCCGTGCGCTGTTCCCGGCCGATGTGTTTGCCGAATGGGGCTGGCGCGTGCCGTTTCTCCTTTCCATCGTCTTACTCGGCATATCGCTGTGGATGCGCCTGAAACTGAGTGAGAGCCCGGTGTTCGTAGCAATGAAGAAAGCGGGCGAGACAGCGAGCAATCCATTTGTCGAAAGCTTCACTTATCCAGGTAACAAGAAGCGCATCTTCGTAGCGCTTTTTGGCGTAACCGGCGTATTGACCACCATCTGGTACACGGCATTTTTCTCCAGCCTGTCGTTTCTGCAGAAAGATATGCGGCTGGATGAGTTCGTGGTGGAAATGATCCTGCTTGCAGTCGGTCTCGTTTCCATGGGGTTTTATCTGGCCGTCGGGAAATGGTCGGACCGTGTGGGTCGGCGCAAACCCATTCTGGTTGGTGCGGTGGCCATGCTGGTCCTGATGTTCCCGATATTCTGGGCTATGGGCAGTTTGGCCAATCCAGGCCTTACCTCTGCGGCAGAACGCAGCCCTGTGGTGGTATCGGGTTCGCAATGCACCACCGATCCTTTCGCCGATCTTTTTGATCGCGAGCAAACCGAGTGCGGCAAGATACTCGAAGCGCTGACCGCCAGCGGCGTGATGTATGACCGGGTCGAGGCAGAGAGCCTCTCACTGACTGTTGGCGGGCAGGATGTAGCGCTGGAGCCGGAATGGTCGGACAATAGCAACGCGCGGCGTGCCGGTATTCAGGCGGCGTTGACGCAGCAGGGTTTTGATTTCAGTCCTCAGACGCCGCCTTTAGCCAATATTATGGGGATATTCGGACTTGTTCTGGTGCTCGCTGCTCTATCGGCGCTAACTTTTGGTTCCGTCGCGGCACTGCTTTCGGAAATGTTCCCGCCGCGCATCCGCTATTCTTCCATGTCGATCCCCTATCATATCGGGGCCGGCTATCTCGGAGGGTTCCTGCCACTGATCGCCGGATTTATCGTAGCACGTTCGGGCGACCTCTATGCTGGTCTATGGTACACTTGGGTGGTGGTTGCCTTTGGTACCGTGGTCGCATGGTGGGGTCTGCCAAGCGGTGCCCCAACCGATTTCAAAGAGCGTGCACTCCCCTGACGTGAGCACTGGAATTGCTCCACCTCTGCCCACCATCAGGCTGGATATCGACCGGGAAGCATTGGCCGCCAATTGGCGCACGCTGGACCGTTTGTCGGGCGAAGCGCGTGCAGGCGCAGCGGTAAAGGCAGATTGCTACGGGCTGGGCGTGGAGACTTGCGTACCGGTGCTCCATGACGCCGGTGCGCGCGATTTCTTCGTTGCGCATTGGAGCGAGGTTGCCCCAATGCTGGACCTTGTCCCCCCAGAGCAGCTGGCAGTGCTACATGGTGTAAATACTGCCGAAGAAGCCGGATACGCCAAGGCGACCGGCGTTCTGCCTGTTATCAATTCGATTCACCAAGCGCGTTTATGGGGCGAGACAAGCTCTGGACCCTGCCACCTGATGGTCGATACGGGGATCCACCGGCTGGGCGTACTTCCGGACGATCTGGCAGAGGATTTAATCCGCAACCTCGATATCACGGTCTTGATGACCCATCTGTCTTCCGCCGAGGAGAAGGGTCCGACTAACGCAGACCAACTGGCTTTATTCAAAGCTGCCAAGGAACAGACGGGTGCCCGCGAACTGAGCATTGCCAACAGTGCGGGCATCGGGCTGGGTGGCGATTTCAGCTTCGATCTCACGCGTCCCGGTCTTGCACTGTATGGCGGCACTCCGTCCCCCGAACTGGAAGGGTGCATTCGGCAAGTCGCTTTTCCGCGCGCTTCGATTATTCAGGTCCACCACCTCAAGCCCGGCGATACCGTCGGCTATAGCCGTGAATTCACTGCTCAGGCTGCGATGCGTGTCGGCACCGTCTCTCTTGGCTATGCCGATGGATTTCTACGGGCATGGGGTAAAAAGGGATGGCTTGAACATGACGGGCGGCACCTGCCTCTACTGGGCAAGGTGTCGATGGATATGGTGGTTGTGGACCTTTCGCACACACCTGACGCTACTTTGGGCGATTGGCTGGATCTGCCCTATGATCTGCCCACAGCCTCGCGGACCAGCGGCCTGTCGCAATATGAATTGCTGACCGTTCTTGGCCAGCGAATGCGTTCTTAGATCCACCCGCCACACCGCAATGCAGCGAAGCACATTGCAGTGCAGCTTGTGCAGGTGCTAAGCTGTTATACAACATTCAAAAAATTATCCGGGATCAATCGGAATTATGGCAGGCAAGGATACGGCTCCGGGAGAGCCCATCGTCATTAAGAAATACGCTAATCGGCGGCTCTACAACACGCAGAGCTCCAGCTACATAACGCTGGAAGATTTGGCGAAGATGACCCGTGACGGTGTCGATTTCGAGGTGAAAGATGCAAAGTCAGGTGAGGACATCACCCGCTCCATCCTGACCCAGATTATTATGGAAGCGGAAAGCGGCGGCGCACCCATGCTGCCAATCAGCTTCCTGCGCCAGATTATCGGCATGTATGGCAATTCCATGCAGGCCGTCATGCCGACCTATCTCGAAGCGGCGATGCAGAACTTTCGGGATAATCAGGCGAAGTGGCAGGACGCGGCCCGCAATACCACTGGCGGTACGCTGATAGCCAAGATGCATGAGACCAACATGGCCATGATGCGCGCTGCGACCGAAGCTTTCATTCCCGGCACTGGAGACAAATCTGGCTCTAAACCGGACACGGCCGAAGCGCCTTCCCCGGCATCGAACGATGAACTGGCAAGCTTGCGCGACCAGATGGCCGCGATGCAGAAAAAACTGGACCAGCTCGGCAAGTAAGCCGGGCATATTTCCGATAAAACCACAGAAAGTCACCCCAGTGCCCAACATTCGCCACGCCCTTTCCGTCAAGCGGGAAGACGATTTTGCCGCATGGTATCAGGAAGTCATCTCCGCCGCTGAAATGGCAGAGGAATCCGGCGTGCGGGGATGCATGGTTATCCGTCCGTGGGGCTACGGCATCTGGGAACGTATCCAGCGCTTGCTGGATGACCGGATCAAAGCCACGGGGCATGAAAACTGCTATTTTCCTATTTTTATTCCGCTGTCGAATTTTGAACGTGAAGCCGACCATGTAGAAGGCTTTGCCAAGGAAATGGCAGTCGTCACGCATCACCGACTGATTGCCGACGGGGAGGGCGGGCTGATCCCCGATCCCGCTGCGAAACTGGAAGAACCGCTGGTCGTGCGACCGACTTCCGAAACCATAATCGGCGATGCGATGGCGCGGTGGATCCAGAGCTGGCGTGATCTGCCGCTGAAGGTCAACCAATGGGCCAATGTCGTGCGCTGGGAAATGCGCACACGGATGTTCCTGCGCACCAGCGAATTCCTTTGGCAGGAAGGGCACACGGCGCATGTTGGCGAAGCCGAAGCGAAGGAACACACGCTGCGGATGTTGGAAGTGTACCGCGCCTGCGCAGAAGAGGATTTGGCGCTGCCGGTGGTCGCTGGCGAGAAACCTGAGAACGAACGTTTCCCTGGTGCTGTGGAGACATGGTCGATCGAGGCAATGATGCAGGACGGCAAGGCATTGCAGGCCGGCACCAGCCATTATCTCGGCACCAATTTTTCGAAGGCTGCAGGGATCAAATATCAGGACCGCGAAGGCGCCGAACAGTTTTGCCATACCACCAGCTGGGGCGTTTCAACCCGCATGATCGGCGGCATAATCATGACCCACGGCGATGATGACGGTCTGCGCGTTCCCCCGCGGCTTGCGCCACATCAGGTGGTGATACTGCCGATGTTGCGCGACAAGCCGGAAGACCAGGCGCTGATCGATTATTGCGAAGAATTGCGCGCACAACTGGTGCAGCAGTCCGCACTGGGCGAACCTGTTCGGGTGCTGCTGGATACGAAGCCTGGCAAGGCCGCAGCAAAGCGCTGGGACTGGGTCCGCAAGGGTGCTCCGGTGATTATCGAAGTAGGCGGACGCGACATGGAGAATGGCGCCGTCAGCCTGCTGCGCCGGGACGATTTGTGGAATATGGACAACGGCAAGCCGAATTTTCAGACACCGGCGCGAGAAGACGCGGCCAGCGGAATGGGCATGATGCTGGAGAACATCCAGCATACGATCTTTACCCAGGCGCAAGCCCGCCGCGATGCAAATATCGTGCACGATATCGACACAATGGACGGTCTGCGCGCATTCTACACCGCAAAAACCAAATTCCCCGGCTGGGTCGAAGTTCAATGGGCCAAGCCGACAGGTGCGGCACTGGAGAAAGTGGTCGAGCAGTTGAAAGATCTGAAGTTGACCATCCGCAATGTGCCGATGGATGGCAGCGAGGTGAACGGCCCATGCATCTTTACCGGCGAGCCTGCGGTTGAGCGGATCTATGTCGCAAAGGCGTATTGAGTTTAAAACCCATCAATAAGAAGCCAGACAAATATCTACGTCACCCGCAACTTGATCCGGGGACGAGCTTTCTTCCGGGCGGCTATGGAGCGGGGATCTTGGCTCGCGGCCGCGGTGGCCAAGAGTTTGTGAAAAAGCAACGAACCTATTGAGGTTGCTCAGCATATGCGCAACAACGCTGTGCATGCGCAAACTTATCCTCGCCGCCGCTTTTCTTTCCACTACTGCCACTGCGCAGGACGCACCCGCCGATCAAGTGTCGACCGACCGCCTGAAAGCCGATGTCGAGAAGCTGGTTAGCTTCGGTACACGGCATACTTTGTCGTCTCAGACCGATCCCGAACGTGGTATCGGCGCGGCAGTCGATTGGGGCCTTGCAGAATTCGAACGCATCTCTGATCGGTGCAGCAACTGCCTGAAAGTCGTCGCGCCCGAGAGAATTGTGCAGGGCCGGAGAATAGAAAACCCCACCCGTATTCGCAACGCAGTCGCGATCCAGCGGGGTACTGAACGGCCGAACGAGGTAATTATCGTGCAGGGTCACATCGACAGCCGCGGGACCGACCCGCTAGACTGGGAAGTTGACGCTCCGGGCGCCAATGACGATGCATCGGGCACAGCTCTGACTATCGAAGCTGCGCGTGTGCTCAGCAAGATGAGCTATCCCACCACAATCATTTACGGCCTGCTCTCGGGCGAAGAACAGGGGCTGTATGGTGGCCGCCTGATGGCTGATTGGGCGCAAGCGCAGGGCTACACCGTCAAGGCTGTGCTGAACAATGATGTGGTCGGCAATAGCTGCGGCAGTGATGGATATTGCGATGACCAGAATGTCCGCGTCTTTTCCGAAGGCCCGCGCTTCGATCTGACCGACAGTCTGCGTGCCGACCAGCGGCGTGAAGGGGGTGAAAACGATTCCCCAAGCCGCAATCTGTCGCGCTGGATGGATGATCTGGCCGATAAAGACGCTGCTGGTCTGGACGTCCGGCAAATCTGGCGGGTTGACCGGATGGGCCGGGGCGGCGACCAGATCCCGTTCCTTGAAAAAGGCTATCCCGCTGTGCGCATCACCGTCGCAGTAGAGGATTACGAGCACCAGCATCAGAACCTGCGGACCGAAGACGGAACAGTATATGGCGATACCGTCGACGAAATGGACTTTAACTATCTCGCCAAGGTCACGCAGCTCAATGTCCGCGCTCTAGACCGGCTGGCTCACACTCCCGCGGCACCTGCACCGACGGCGGAGGCTGTCGTGCGAACCGATACCCTGCTGGAATGGCGCGCTGTCCCCGGGGCCGATCATTACCACGTCTATCAACGCCGCACGGACCAGCCCTATTGGAACGAGACCGCCACCAAAGTCGAAATCGTGCAGCCGGCTTCAGGTGCAGACACATTCTCGGCTGTGGTTGATGTGCGCGGAGATGACTGGTTCTTCGGCGTCAACGCATGCTCCGCCACTGGACATTGCAGCCCCGTTGCCAGTGCCGTTCCGGCAGGGGCATTTGCGCCAGTCGCGCAACCAGAGGATGACAGCGCGCAGTAGCATCCCCATATTGCGGGGCACATGACAAGAAAACAGAACAATAAACGGTCGGCCCACAACAAGCAGGGCCTGCCTTCCCCCGCCCAAATTATCGAATTTATTCAGGGCAGTGATACCCCGGCTGGCAAGCGCGAGATTGCCAAGGCTTTCGGCCTGAAGGGGCAGGAAAAAATCGCCCTCAAGAAACGCCTGAAAGACATGGCTGAAGAAGGCCTTATCGACGGGCGCAAGACCGCCTATCACCAGATGGGCGGTGTGCCGAAAGTCACTGTCCTGCGTGTGGTCGAGATCGACGATGGGGAGTTGTGGGCGCAACCTGACAACTGGAACCCCGATGACGGCGGCAAACCTCCGCGGCTGCTGGTGATGGAGGGAAAACAAAACCCCAAACGCGGTGGCGGACGCAACAGCAGTCGCGGGATGCCAGCTCTGAAAACCGGCGACCGCATCCTTTCACGAACTGAAGAACTGGGCGAGGCAGGTAGTGGCAAATTGCGCGCCTATCCGATCAAGAAGCTGCCTGCGCGTACTGAAGGTTTGATGGGTGTGGTGGAAATCGACAAGGCTGGCAAAGCGTGGCTGGCTCCTGTTGATAAGAAGGTCCGCAATTCCTCGCCCATCTCTGACCTCGGCGGTGCCGATGCTGGCGAGCTGGTGTTTGCCGAACCTGCAGGGCGCAGCCACCGCGCAGGGCTAAAGGTAATCGAAGTTGTAGGCGATCCGCTCGCCCCCAAAGCCTTCAGCCTGATCGCTATCGCCAAACACGGCATCCCCACTACCTTCCCCGAAGAAGTGATGGAAGAAGCCCAGCGCGCCGCCGATCTATTGCTCAACGACGAGACCCGGGAAGATCTGCGCGATGTGCCGATCCTTGCCATCGATCCTGCCGATGCCCGCGATCATGACGATGCAATCTGGGCAGAGCCTGATCCTGAAAACGAAGGCGGTTTCCGCGCGATCGTCGCTATTGCCGATGTTTCGTATTACGTGCGACCAAGCGGTGCGCTCGATAAAGAAGCGCGCAAGCGCGGTAACTCCGTCTATTTTCCCGACCGCGTGGTGCCAATGCTGCCGGAGATCCTTAGCGCGGATGTCTGCTCGCTGAGGGAAGGGAAGGACCGTGCGGCGATGGCCTGCCATTTGCGCATTTCCGCTAAGGGCAAGATCACCTCGCACCGCTTCACCCGCGCTATCGTACGACTGACGCACAACATTGCATACGAAGACGCTCAAGCTGCCATCGATGACGGTACGGCGGGCAAGGAATTGATGGATCTCTGGGCGGCTTGGAAGGTGCTTGCCGAAGCCCGTACTGCCCGCGATCCACTGAATCTTGACCTGCCGGAGCGCCGCGTGGTGCTCGACGACGCTGGGAAGATCGCCGAGATCGCTGTCCGCGAGCGGCTGGATGCCCATCGGGTTGTCGAGGACTTCATGATCGCCGCAAATGTCGCGGCGGCCAAGGCACTGGAAAGTAAAACCGCGCCTGTCGTCTACCGCGTTCACGAACAGCCGAGCCGCGAGAAGATTATCGCCCTGCGCGATTATCTCGCCACGCAGGACAAGGTGCTTGCGATGGGTCAAGTAATCACGCCGGGTATTTTCAACCGCTTTCTTACTGAAGTGACCGACGAACAGGAGCGCGCCCTGATGATGGAGGCTGTACTGCGCAGCCAGACGCAGGCGTATTACGGGCCGAACAATGCGGGCCATTTCGGGTTGGCATTGGGCAGCTATGCACATTTCACCTCTCCCATCCGCCGCTATGCCGACCTTCTGGTTCACCGTGCGTTGGTCGATGCGTTCAAACTGGAACAGCCCGTACCGAAAAACGGCCTGCCGGAGACAAGTGGGCTTTCCCCGCGAGACCGCGACAATCTGGCCGCGATCAGCGATGCCATCAGCATAACCGAGCGGCGAGCGATGGAAGCGGAGCGCGATACGGTTGACCGCTACGTAGCGGCATGGCTTTCCGAGCGTGTGGGCGAAATTTTTCAAACCCGTATAACCGGTGTTCAGGGTTTCGGCTTCTTTGCCACGATCAAGGATCTCGGTGGAGACGGGCTTGTCCCTGTCTCCACACTGGGCCGCGAATATTTCCGCTATGATGAGGCAGCGCAAGCGCTGATCGGTGTGGATAGTGGGACGCGCTACGAAGTCGGACAACGGCTTGATCTGAAGCTGGGTGAAGCCAATGCGCTGACAGGTGCGCTCAAATTTGAAATTCCGGACACCCAAGGCGGAGGCATCGAACCACGCGGCACGCGTCCTGCGCCGAAGAAGAAAAGTGGTCAAAGCCATCCCCGTGGAAAAGGAGGCGGTAAAAACGGGGGGCGCAAGGATGCTCAAGGCAAACACGCGGTTGGCAAACGCGGGCGCCCCGGCAATATCCGTCACCAAGGCCGCAAGAAATAGTCTGATATTGATTATGGGAACGGTGGACGGCTTCCACAGGTTGGTTGGGAAAGGAGAAATCACCCCATGCTGACCCCCGGACGAAACGTACCCGCCCTCGAACTGCCCCTGACGATAGATGCACGGTTTGCCTTAAGCGATCAGAAGCCTGAAAACTTTACCATGCTCGTCTTCTATCGCGGCAAGCACTGCCCGATCTGTAAAAGCTATCTCGAAGAGTTGGGTGGCCGCCTGTCCGACTTTACCGACAAAGGGATAAATGTCTTCGCCGTCTCTATGGATGACGAAGAGCGGGCAATGGTGGCGCATGATGAGTGGGAAACCCGCGATCTGTCGCTGGCATGGGGTTTGAGCGAAAAGCAGGCCCGCGAATGGGGTCTGTTTATCTCGGACAAACGGCCCGACAGCGAGGAACCGGAAAAGTTTTCAGAGCCCGGGCTGTTCCTGATAAAGCCAGATGGCGAGCTGTATTTTCAGGTTGTGCAGAATGCACCATTCACCCGCCCGCCCCTTGACCAGCTGCTCGAGGGTATCTCTTTCGTAATTGAAAACGAATATCCGACGCGTGGTACCTCGACCTGAAACCCGTATGGGCAGGCTTAGACCGACAGACGGTCTATTTCCTCTTTCGTGATGCCGCCAGGCATGATGTAAAGCGGGCAAGACATCTTGCCGGCACTGGCAGAGAAATGTGCCACTAACGGCCCGGGTGTACCTGTATCGGCCGATCCGAGAACCAATGCTGCAACTTCCGGATGCTCTGCCAGATAATCGCGGATAACGGCTTGGCCTTCGCCAACCTTGACTGCGATTGTCGGCATTCGGCCTTCCTCGTCCATGAGTGCGCCTGCAGCACCGGTTGCAATGGCTTCGGCCCGGTCGCGTGCTTCCCGTTCGATTGTCGCCTGAACACCGCCGAAGGCGTTGAAGTTCTGTGGCTGCACCAGTGCAAGGATGTGCACCGACCCGCCTGTGGCCGCCGCTCGGTTTGCAGCAAATCTCAGCGCCTTTTGCGCCTCTTCCGTTTCATCGATGATAGTCAGATATACGCGCATGGTTTCCCCCAAAATCCATTTGGCTTTTCGCCTGAAAGTAGATGCATAGCAAGTTTGATAGGGGCGCCATGTCCCAAGACGCTTGCGGCCCGGCGGATATCTCGCCTAAGCCTGCGCGGAACTTTACGGTCAAGACGCTAACATCCAAGGATTGCATCCGCCCCATGCCCACGCCGATCAAGATGCCCGCCCTTTCCCCGACAATGGACGAAGGGACACTCTCCAAATGGCTGATCAAGCCGGGTGATACCGTCAGCGCAGGCGACATCATGGCAGAGATCGAAACCGACAAGGCGACGATGGAATTCGAAGCCGTAGACGAAGGCACCCTCGCTTCCATCGAAGTACAGGAAGGCACGGAGAACGTCGCGGTCGGCACCGTAATCGCGATGTTGGCCGAAGAAGGCGAGGATGTGGAGGCTGCAGCTAGTTCCGGTTCAGAAGCGGAAAGAAAACCCGCTCCGGCACCTGCAACCGCTTCTTCGAATGACGGTCCAGTTGCGGCTCCATCCGCTCGCAAAGTGGGCGAAGCCAGCAAAATCGATCGTTCCCCTGTCACGGAAGCAGGCCCGAATGGAAAAACTACCAAGAACGATGTCGAAGCGGCTGGCGGCAAATCTCCAGCTAAAGATGCTCCAGCGCCAACAGAAAAACCCGCACCTGCGCCGGACGCCTCGGACAGCGACGGCGAACGCGTCATTGCGTCGCCGTTGGCCAAGCGTATTGCTGAACAGAAGGGTCTAGACCTCACCACCATCACTGGTTCCGGCCCCAACCAGCGGATCGTCAAAGCCGACGTTGAAAATGTCGAGCCCGGCGCAGCCCCTGCGAAGCCGAATACCTCAGCACAGATGTCGGATCCGGCCGCGCCTTCCAAAACACCCGCAGAGAGCGAATTCAGTGCACCGTATGAAGAGCAGAAATTAAACAAAGTCCGTAAGGTCATTGCACGCCGCCTGACCGAGGCGAAGCAGACTGTGCCGCATATTTACCTGACGGTGGATGTACGCCTGGATGCGCTGCTGAAATTGCGCAGCGAATTGAACGCATCGCTGGAGGCGGACGGAATCAAGCTGTCGGTCAACGATCTGATCATCAAGGCACTGGCCCGCGCACTGGCCCGTGTGCCCAAATGCAATGTCAGCTTTCAGGGCAGCACACTACATCAGTACACACGGCAGGATATCTCCGTCGCCGTAGCCGCGCCCAGTGGCCTTATTACCCCAATCATCACCGATGCGGGACGCAAGGGGCTCGCGCAGATCAGCACCGAAATGAAGGAACTGGCCGGCAAGGCACGAGACGGAAAACTACAGCCGCACGAATATCAGGGCGGCACCGCCAGCCTCAGCAATCTGGGCATGTTCGGCACCAAGCAGTTCGACGCCGTGATCAACCCGCCGCAAGGCATGATCCTGGCAGTGGGCGCTGGCGAGAAACGCCCGCATGTAATCGACGGTGCGCTGGGTATTGCCACAGTGATGAGCATCACCGGCAGCTTCGACCACCGCGCTATCGACGGGGCGGACGGTGCGCAGCTGATGGAAGCCATCCAGCAGCTATGCGAGAATCCGATGGGGCTGGTGGTTTGAGTTGATGCTTGAGTCGGTTGGCCTTGGTGGTGATGGTGATGAGGTAATCGCAATCGAGAACGCCTTTGCACGCTTTGGCGTCGATGTTCCGGTCGAAGATGCGCCCAACTGGGTGACGGTTGGAGATGTTTGGTCGAGTCTTTGTAGGGCTCTGCCGAAAGCGCCCTATCAGCCAGACGCCTTCCTTCGATTTTGCACTGCGTTGGCTTACGAAACTGCCGTTGATCCGAAGAAGGTTGACGAGAACACAAGGCTGCTCGTTTGACTGACCGCGCTCCCCTTATCCGCGTCACCGCCATGCCCGCCGACACCAACCCCTATGGCGGCGTGTTCGGCGGATGGCTGATGTCGCAAATGGCACTGGGTGCTGGTGCACTGGCAAGCCGCGAGGGGCAGGGTAAGGCGGTGGTTGTGCAGGCCACCGACTTCGCCTTTCCCGGCGCGATGGCGGTGGGCGATGAACTGAGCGTCTATTGCGAAATAACTCACACGGGCCGCACATCGATCACCATTTCCGCCGAGGCGATTGCGCGCGAGCGGAATTCGGAAGTGACCACTCTGGTCGCCAGCGGGACGTTCAAATTTGTGCTGCTGGATGATGATGACCGGCCGCGGCCTGTGCGCGCTTCGGCAGAAACAGCCACAATACCGGCATCGGGCAATGATGATTAAACGCTGTCCTACAGCCCGGCAGTCATGCCAAACATACGCTATGAACAACGCACTTTACCAAGCCTGCATTCTATTTTTCGGCAGGTATCGCGGTGGTAGGGATTTTTACTCCTAGACCGTGTTCCAAGTGTTCCAGAACGTGAATTACCCCAGAGGCAATCCAACATGACCCAACAATACGATGTCGCTGTTCTCGGTTCCGGCCCCGGCGGTTACGTCGCGGCGATTCGCTGCGCGCAGCTCGGCCTGAAAACCGCCATTGTTGAGCGCGAACTGCTGGGCGGGATCTGCCTCAACTGGGGCTGCATTCCGACCAAGGCGCTGCTGCGCTCTGCAGAGGTGCTGCATCTGATGCAGAATGCCAGTGATTACGGCCTCACAGCCTCGGGCATCGAGGCCGATCTGGCAGCGGTGGTGAAACGCAGCCGCGGCGTTGCAAAACAGCTCAATCAGGGCGTCACGCATCTGATGAAGAAGAACAAGATCACCGTGCATATGGGGGAAGGGCGGTTGACCGGCCCCACCACGCTGAGTGTGAAAAGCGAGAAGGGCGAGGAGACGCTGGAGGCGAAGCACGTCATCGTTGCGACCGGAGCGCGCGCCCGCGACCTGCCATTTGCGCCTGCCGACGGGAAGCGCGTGTGGACCTACCGCACTGCGATGACGCCGCCCGATATGCCGAAGAAGCTGCTGGTAATCGGGAGCGGCGCCATCGGCATTGAGTTCGCCAGCTTCTACAACGACATGGGCGCCGATGTGACAGTGGTAGAAATGCTCGACCGCATCGTGCCGGTGGAGGACGAAGAGGTTAGCACTTTCCTCGAAAAATCACTGACTAAACAGGGGATCGCCATTCACACCGGCACCGGTGTCGAGGATCTGAAGCCCCATGCCAAGGGTGTGAAAGCCAAAATCAAGGGTGCGGACGGCAAGGTGACGGAAGATGAGTACAGCCACGTCATCGTGGCTATCGGAATCGTCCCCAACACCGAAGACATCGGATTGGAAAAACTGGCGGAAATGGACAGCGGCTTTATCCAGATCGATGACTACGGCCGTACCAAAACCGAAAATCTCTGGGCCATAGGGGACTGCGTGCCCGGCCCGTGGTTGGCGCACAAGGCCAGCCACGAGGGCGTGTGCGCGGCGGAATCCATCGCCAAGGAACTGGGCAATACCGAAGTCCACCCGCACGCGATTGATAAACGCAATATTCCGGGCTGCACTTATTGCCATCCACAAATTGCAAGCGTCGGCCTGACCGAATCAAAAGCAAAAGAAGCAGGGCACGAGATCAAGGTCGGCAATTTTCCGTTTATGGGTAATGGTAAGGCTATCGCGCTGGGAGAGGCCAATGGTTTTATCAAGACGGTGTTCGATGCCAAGACCGGAGAGTTACTGGGCGCGCACATGATCGGCGCGGAAGTAACCGAGCTGATCCAGGGCTATGTCGTCGGCAAGACACTGGAAACGACTGAAGTTGAACTGGGTAACACGGTGTTTGCGCACCCCACGCTTTCAGAGATGATGCATGAAAGCGTACTGGCAGCCTATGGCAAGGCGCTGCATATATAAAGAGAGCCGCAAGCTAGCGTGCGGAACAGGATGTGCTGAGGCCAGTTCTCCTTACAAAAGGAGAACCCCTATGACCGACAAGTCTGAGAAGCCCGACCCGAATGACACTAGCCGTGTGACCGAGGATCACCGCGCGTTGCAGAACCAGAGTTCAGTTACGGCAGACCAGTATCCCAAGGCGCAGCGCGAAGCCCAGTCGCTGGTTCAGCCAGACAAGAAGGCGAAGAAGAAAAAAGCGGACTAACCGCCAGATACGGCGCGCATCATTTCGGCGCATAGGATCGCCCCATAAGTGCCCAAAGCGTAGCCCAGTACCGCCAGAAGCACCCCCACCGGGGCCAGAGCAGGGTGGAACGCTGCTGCCACTACCGGAGCCGAGGCGGCACCTCCAACATTGGCTTTGCTTCCCACAGCTACGAAGAAGAACGGAGCTTTAATGGCCTTGGCTACAACCAGCAGTAGCACAACATGGATGAGCATCCAGACGAGGCCGACCGCCATGAAGGCAGGTGCATCGCCTAATTGAAGGATGTTCATTTTGGTCCCGATAACTGCAACCAACAGAAAGATAAAAACGGTGCCGAATTTGGAAGCGCCGACACCCTCCAGATCGCGGGCCCGGGTGAAACTGGCCCCTAAACCAAAAGTGGTCGCAACGACGACAACCCAGAAGAAACTGCTCGCCAGAACACTTTCTTCGCCCATGCTCGCAGCAAAGAAACCGCCTAAAGAATTCCCTACCAAATGCGCCAAGCCAACAACCGCCAAAGTAGCGCCTAGTAAGAGAACCAGATCATTGGCCGTCGGTGTGCGCTCCACACTCGACGTGTAATTGGCCATCTTGTCACGCAGTGCATCGATTGCAGTGCTGTCCGCTCCCAACCATTTGTCGACTCGCTCGCTCGCTCGCACCGGCACCGTAAAGCAGGAACGCCATCCAGATATTGGCCACGATGATGTCGACAGCAATCAGCGCAGCGTAACGCGATTGATCATAGCCATAGACTTCCAGCATCGCTGTCTGGTTCGCCCCGCCTCCTATCCAGCTGCCGGCCAGTGTCGCCAGGCCGCGCCATGCGGCCTGATCGCCGGTACCAATGATCGAAGGCTCGAACTGCGCCACGGTCCACAACGCAATCGGCCCGCCGATTATAATACCTATGGCCGCGGTAAAAAACATGATCAGAGCCTTGTTGCCCAGACCGAGAACGCCTTTCAAATCAATGCTCAATGTCATCAAGAAGAGAGCCGCAGGAAGAAAATAATCTTTCGCAACCGGCCACAGATTGCTCTCGCTGACATCCACCAGACCGAATGTGACCATCAGTGACGGTAACAGATACGCTACAAGAATAATCGGTACGAACGTGTAGAACTTCTGCCATCCACTCCGCGAACGAGTGGCAAATATAAATGCCAGCACCGCGCCCAGCAGCCCCAGAATAATGCGATCATCGGTAATCATTGGTCAGCCCCCTCCCCGGGGCGGGCAAACTGGCGGACAGGGTGGGATTCGAACCCACGGTACGCTTACACGCACGCTGGTTTTCAAGACCAGTGCATTCGACCACTCTGCCACCTGTCCGTCCAATCGCTCGCTAGCGATCTTCTTGAGCGTTGTCACCAGAGGTAAATCGATGGGTTTGCTCGATGAAAGTCATTGGCCCGTCATGTTTGTTATGAGAGAAGCGCCTTCATGAAAATCAAACGCCTGCTTCTCACCCTATCTGCGTTCGCTCTGGCAGCGCCAGTGACCCCGTCTGCCGCACAGGATATGTCGTTCGACGCCTACCTTCAGATACTGAAGGCGCGAGCGCGCGCAGAGGGTGTGAGCGAATCGACCATTCAGCGCATGACTATTGGACTGACGGCAAATAGCCGGGTCATCGAGCTTGATCGCGGGCAACCTGGCTCTCCCCGACGAAGCGGGTACCCGGCGCTGCAGCCTTATCTCGACACCCATGTGAATCCTACGCGGATCGCGAACGGCAAACGCACCTTTGCCAGCACGCGCAGCATCGGTCGGCAGGTAGAGTCCCGTTACGGCGTTCCCCATGAAATCCTGACGGCGATCTGGGGCCACGAAACCAATTACGGTTCCTACAGGGGCAATTTCGATCTCTCCCGCTCGCTTGCCACGCTCGCATGGGAAGGGCGCCGCCGTGATCTGTTCAGCGGTGAATTCATTGCCCTGATGAAAGTTGCCGACAAGGGATATTCCCGCAGCGAACTGGTCGGCAGTTGGGCGGGGGCTTTCGGCAATCCGCAGTTCCTGCCCAGCGTCTATCTGCGCCTTGCCACCGATGGCGACGGCGACGGGCGCGCAAATATCTTTACCAACCGCGCCGATACGCTGGCCTCCATCGCTCGCTATTTTCAGGATTCAGGTTGGCGTACCGGCCAACCTTGGGGGGTGCGCGCTTCTGTACCTTCCGGTTTCAACTTCGAGCGGGTCGACAATCAAGTTTTTTCACCAGTCTGTGACCGCGTCCACGAACGGCACAGCCAATGGAAACCGGTCTCGGAATGGCGGAATTTGGGGGTTCAGCCGCAGCAATATCTGGCTGATGACGTCATGACATCGCTGTTCCAGCCAGATGGTCCGGGCACGCGTGCATGGCTCTTAACTTCAAATTATCGAGTTATCCTCGAGTATAACTGCTCCAATTACTACGCCATGAGTGTGGGGCTGTTAGCTGATGAGATTGCTCAATAATACTGTACGCAAAGGACTGATACTCGGCCTGAGTGTCGCTCTTGCAGCCTGCGGGCGGGGCGGGGAAGAGCCACGCGCAATTGCCAGCGCCTCCGATATGCCAGCCCGATCGGATGCATTCGGGCCCGAAGCAGACTATCCGCAAGTTCTGGGCGATCCCTTCACTGTGGACGGAACACTTTTCACGCCGGAAGATGTGCTGAGCTACGATTCGGTCGGTTACGCAGCATTAGATGCCGCAGCAGGTCCTGGCGTGACGATTGCACACAAGACTTTACCTATGCCAAGTTATGTCGAAGTGACTTCGCTCGACAGTGGCACGACAATTCTCGCACGCGTAACAAGTCGCGGCCCGATGACATCATCGCGCTTAGCTGCCTTGTCACCGGACGCAGCGATACAGATCGGAATCGGCGATGGCGGCGCAATTCGTGTCCGCCGCGTCAACCCACCGGAACATGAACGCACGAAACTACGCTCTGGGCAAACAATGCCTACGCGCCTTGAAATGCCGCAATCGCTGATCGCCGTTCTGCGTAAAAAGCTGCCTGCAGAAGGATCGGCCAGTCTGCGCTCACCCGCTGCGGAAAGAGCACGGGCAACTATGGCAAGCAGCGAAATGCCGTCGCGCTCGAGCACGGTAGCGACCAGTTCCTCCGCCTTGGCCGATGCGCCCTTGCCGCCAAGCCGGTCGTCAAAGCCACCGGTATCGACCGGTCTGGCACAAAGTTTCGATAACGCGTTTGCAAATCGCCGGTCCAACAGCCGCGCTTATCCGCTGCCTCCTCTGGCAGGAGTTTCTGTAGCAGCCCCCGCTCGCCCCTTACCGCCCGTGGCCCAGGCTTCGCGGCCGGTGGTCGTCGCCGCGCGAGCTACTCAGCCTGCGGGCTACTCGCTTCCCGGCGGCCCAATAGAGGCCGCTACACCGGTTGTTGCCAATCTGCCTGCACCGGTCACGCAGCAGGCCGACAATATTAGCGAATATGACTCATCCTTTGTCATTCAGGCAGCAGCCTTCTCCAATAAAAGAAATGCAGAACGCGCGGCTACCACCCTTGAGGGGTTCGTGCGTAAGACCGGCCGCTTCTACCGTGTCCGTACCGGCCCCTATGCCACCCGTGGACAGGCAGAGGCAGCGCTCGCCAAGGTGCGTGCAGCTGGTTATAGTGACGCACGAGTTTTCACCGCAGGATAGAACCGCCGGCCCTGCCGGTGGCGGGGCTGGATTTGGGCAAGACTTCCTTACGCATCGCTGTTTCAACTGCGCTTGTCGCAGCAGCGCCGCTATGCGCGCAATCGACATCTGCACCGCCGGATGCGGATGAGATACCGATTGCTCTGATGATTGATCTGAGCAGCAATCAGACTTTGTTTGTGCGGGAGGAAAACCGGCGTTTCGTGCCGGCCTCGATCACCAAGGTCATGACGGCCTTTACTGCGTTCGAAATGCTCGATTCGGGCAAGCTAATGATCAATCAGCGTATACGAGTTAGTGATGCTACATTTGAAGAGTGGAGCGGGAAAGGCTCGAGCATGTTTGTACCGCGCGATGCTATGATCCCGGTGGACCAATTACTGCTTGGTATCACGACAATTTCCGCCAATGACGGCGCTGTCGTGCTCGGGGAAGGTGCAAGCGGTTCCACCGCAAACTGGATAAAGGCGATGAATGCCAATGCCCAAGCTATAGGGTTGCACGACAGCCGGTTCGGCACGCCCAATGGCTGGCCCGATCAAGGCTACACCTTTAGCACCGCACGCGATCTGGCAACGCTGGCTAAAGCCATTTTGATACGGCATCCGTCCAAATTCCGGCGGTATTTCGGGCATCGGGGCATGGAATTCAACGGCATAACGCAAGAAAACCACGATCCGATCAGCGGAATTGTTGACGGGGCAGACGGATTCAAAACCGGATTCACAAATCAGGCAGGGTATGGCTTTCTCGGCACAGCGGAGCGCGACGGGCGCCGGCTGATCATGGTGGTGGCTGGTGCTGCGCGCGAATCGACCCGCGACCGTGCTGCGCGGGAATTCATCGAATGGGGCTTCAATGCATTCGATAGCCGCCTCCTGTATGCCCGCAATGCCAAGGTAGGAATAGCGCGCGTACAGGACGGTATGCTGGACGAAGTCGGCATCGCCGCAGCCGGGCCTGTCAGGATTGCTGTTCCCAAAAACCAAAACGCGAATGTCAAAATTTCCGTAACCTATCGTGGACCGGTTCATGCACCTATTGCCGAAGGCGAGGAAATCGCGAAGCTGCGGATCGATGTTGATGGGCTTCCGCCAACGCAAGTTCCTCTGGTGGCAACACAATCCGTTCAGCAAGCGAATTTCTTCACCCGCATCGGCAATGCATTTGGGGCGCTCCTGAAATGATACCCGGCAAGTTTATAGCTCTGGAAGGCGGAGAGGGGACGGGCAAATCGACCCAGTCGCTGCTATTGGCATATGCTCTGAAACGACTGGGTTTAACGCCTGAAACCACGCGGGAGCCAGGCGGAACTCCAGGAGCCGAAGCCATCCGTTTGCTCCTGCTCGATCCCCCCGGTGAAGGCTGGGGGGCCAAAGCCGAGGCAATGCTGTTTGCTGCTGCACGCTCGGACCATATCGAAAAGCGCATACAGCCTGCTTTGGAGGCTGGACGCTGGGTGGTTTGTGACCGGTTCGTGGATTCGAGCCGGGCGTATCAGGGCGGGGCAGGCGGCCTGGGCGATGACTTCATTGCCAGTCTTCATCGGATCGGTTCTGGAGGCATACGGCCCGATATGACGCTGATCATCGATGTGCCTGCCCGGCTTACGCGGGAACGGCTTTCTGCAAGAGACACTGCTGGCAACGACGCAATTGGCGGTCGGGCGGACGAATATCACATGGCGGTGCGGCAGCACTTTCTGAAGATAGCAGATGACGACCCGGCCAGCGTCACGGTGATCGACGGAGATGGCTCACCGGAGGACGTTCATAACCGGATCATGGCCGCGCTCAGCCCGCTATTGCCTGTCGTATGACAGATCCCCGATCCACTCCCGCATGGACTGAATGGCAGGCGGCGCGTTCTGGCGAGCGGATGCATCACGGTTGGATATTGGCTGGTCAGCGCGGACTGTTTAAACGCGCCTTTGCCCATGCAGCCGCGCGCGATCTGGTCGGGATGACGGGGGAGGGTGACCATCCCGATATCCTGCTGCTCGATCATCCACCGAAAGATGACAAGGAAGCGCGGAAGAAGGCCGATGGCAAGCCCTACGACCGTGCACGCAACATCAAGGTCGACCAGATCCGCGCCATGCAGCGGCGGTTGACCACCCGTCCGACATTGGGCGACAACCGAGCTATTATTATCGACCCGGCAGACGACATGGAAGCGGGCGCATCCAACGCTTTGCTAAAAACGCTTGAAGAACCGCCTGTTGGTACGACAATAATACTCATTGCCCATCGTCCCGCACGGCTCCTGCCGACCATCCGATCACGTTGCAGGATATTGCGCTTCGCACCTATGGAAGAGGGTGCCATTCGCGCCGCCGTGGCAGAGAAATTACCGGAAACAGACGCAGAATTACGTGATGCCGCGGTTAATGCTGCGTCAGGTTCACCCGGTATGGCAATGGCTTATATCAAGCATGATCTCAGCAAGATCGACCAGTTTCTGCGCCGTATCGCACAGGAGGGAGACCGGGATTTCAGCCTGCGCGGCGCACTGTCGGCAGCAATGGGCGGACGTCCAGACCGCGAACGCCAGCGGGTGCTGTTCGATCTTGCAAGGTCTATCCTGACCGACAAAATGGCCGACACGCCGCGCGACGATTTGGCAAAATTGGCAGATGCCCATGCCGATCTGGTCGAACTTGCTGCACAGGCTCCGATCTATAATTTCGATGCCAATTTTCTTGTAATGGAAATCGGCAGCTTGCTCGCATCGGTCGCGAGCAATAGGAGCAGCGCCAATGTCTGATCCTTATTATATCACCACCGCGATCCATTATCCCAATGGCAGGCCGCATATCGGCCATGCATATGAGACGATTGCCGCCGACGTTATTGCCCGTTTCCAGCGGCTGCAAGGGCGCGAGGTCCGCTTCCAGACCGGAACGGACGAACACGGCCTGAAGATGGCTCAGAAAGCCCGTGATCTGGAGATCACACCGCGCGCACTGGCTGACGAAATGAGCGGCGCGTTCCGTGAATTGTTCGACCGGCTTGATATCACGTACGACCGGTTTATCCGTACCACAGACGAGGATCACCATCGCGCTAGCCAGGCAATTTGGCAGGCAATGGAAGCCAAGGGCGATCTGTATCTTGATCGCTACGAAGGCTGGTACTCGATCCGTGACGAAGCATATTACGACGAAAGCGAGCTGATCGAGGGCGAGAACGGCGAAAAATTGTCGCCACAGGAAACGCCGGTCGAATGGACTGAGGAAGAAACGTGGTTTTTCCGCCTGTCTAATTATCAAAACCAGTTGCTCGAACTGCTCAACACGCCCGGCTTCCTGGAACCCGAAAGCCGCCGCAACGAGATGATTTCTTTTGTTTCCGGTGGCCTGCGCGACTTATCTGTCAGCCGGACGAGCTTTGACTGGGGTGTTAAAGTTCCCGGCAGCGGCAATCATGTGATGTATGTCTGGGTGGATGCGCTGACCAATTACCTCACCGGGCTGGGTTATCCTGACGATACTACAGACTTCTCAAAATTCTGGCCGGCCAGCCTTCATCTCATTGGCAAGGACATCGTGCGGTTTCACAGCGTCTACTGGCCCGCCTTTCTGATGAGCGCGGACCTCCCTGTTCCGAAGAAAATCTTTGGCCACGGCTTCCTGCTCAACCGCGGGCAAAAGGAAAGCAAGACACTGGGCAATGTGACAGACCCGAGTGAACTGGTCGAAACATTCGGGGTCGATAATCTGCGCTATTTCCTGATGCGCGAAATAGCCTTCGGGCAGGATGGTACATATTCGCCAGAGGCGATCGTGACCCGCTGCAACGCAGAATTGGCCAACAGCTTCGGCAATCTAGCCCAGCGTACATTGTCCATGATTTCGAAGAATATGGACGGAAAGCTCGAGACATTCGAGCTGGCTAGTGACGACAGAGCCTTGCTGAAGACGGTGCAGGATGCATGCTGCACCGGTCTACCGGAAGCATTTGAAAAACTGTCATTTTCAGTAGGAATTGAGGACTGGATGAAGGCTGTTTATGCCTGCAACCAATATGTCGATGAACAGGCACCGTGGGGCCTGAAAAAAACCGATCCGGAACGAATGAAGGCTGTCTTGCAAACGTTGTTTATTGCTATTCGTGATTTGGCGATTGCTATTCAGCCAGTTGTGCCGACCAAGGCCACTGCCGTGCTCGACCAGCTGGGAGCTTCGCCGGAAAAGCGCAGTTATGCCGATCTCGCAGATAACGGCTGGTTCGATATATTGGTGGCTGAGGGCCATACAATCGGCAAACCGACCCCGATCTTTCCGCGACTGGAAATGCCTGAAGTTGAGGCCGCATAATGCTGATCGATAGCCACTGCCATTTAGAATATGACGGTCTGGTCGAAAATCAGCAAGCTGTGCTGGACCGCGCGCGTGCAGCGGGGGTGGGCGGCTTCCTCAATATCTCCACCCGCCACAGCGAATGGGACCGCGTCGTTGGCACAGCCCAGCGGGAGGATGATGTATGGGCGAGCGTGGGCATTCATCCGCATGAGGCCGACGCTCATGAAAACCTTGGCCGTGAAATCCTGCTGGAAGCGACAAAAGCAGATCGCGTTGTCGGAATTGGTGAGACAGGTCTCGATTATTACTACGAAAAATCGGACCGACAGGTTCAAGAGGCGCTGTTTCGGATGCATATCGGCATTGCGCGCGAGACCGGTTTACCCCTGATTATCCATACCCGTGATGCGGAAGACGATACCGCTGCAATTCTGGCAGACGAGAAGGAGAAGGGTGCTTTCCCCGCGCTCATCCACTGCTTTACCGCCTCTGCAGATTTTGGACGCCAGGTGTTAGAGATGGGCCTCTCCATTTCGATTTCGGGTATCGTAACTTTCAAGAATGCCAAAGACTTGCAGGCCGTTGCTGCACAAATTCCCGCCGAAAGATTGCTGGTCGAAACGGACAGTCCATTCCTGTCACCGGTCCCCCATCGCGGTAAACCTTGCGAGCCGGCGTTTGTTCGCAATACGGCAGAATTTCTAGCGGATCTGCGCGAAGAACCGTTCGAAATACTCGCCGAGCGTACAACACAGAATTTTCACGCGCTTTTCTCACGGACCACAGCATGAAATTGCTGATGCTTGGTTCGGGTACGTCTTCCGGCGTACCACGCGTCGGAAATGACTGGGGTGCGTGTGACCCAGGGGAATCTCGCAATCGAAGAACCCGGGTTTCGATCATAGTCGAAGGCCCGTCAGGCGAGCGCCTGCTCGTCGATACTGCCACAGACCTGCGCCAACAAATGCTCGAGAATCGTATCGACAAACTGGATGCGGTGTTCTGGACGCATGATCATGCCGATCATTGTCATGGCATCGATGATTTGCGCGGGCTGCGATACGGGCGATCCAATCCCATTCCGGGTTTCGCGACGGAAGAAACGGCACGCAGGCTCAAGGCAAGGTTCGATTACATCTTTGCCGGACAATTTGGCTACCCAACAGTTGTCGAGTTGCAAACGCTTGAACGCCTGCGAATGTTCGCTGGCTTCGGGATCGAGTGGTGCAAAATGCCACATGGCCCGGCTAAAAGCACAGCTTTCCGGTTCGAAAGAGACGGAAAATCAATCGGTTATGCGACCGACTTCAGTGAAATTACATCAGACATGGTGCGTGTATTGGGCGGTGTAGACATTCTGGTCACAGATTGTCTGCGCCGGAAGCCACATCCAACCCACGCTAATCTCGACATGGCGCTCGACTTGGGGGCACGATGCAAGGCGAAACGAATTGTCCTGACACATCTCGATACGAGTATGGATTACCAAACGCTTTGCGATGACGTTCCGAAAGGAGTGACTGTAGGCTTTGACGGTTTGGAGATGACAGCATGAACGAATTTGACACCGTCCAGATCATTGCGCTGCTTGGTTGGTTGATTCTCGCTGGCGGCGCCTTGGCTTCGTATCGGCTGAGCTGGAAGGAAGGCCTGCGGATGGGCTTTATCTGGGCAGTAATCTTCGCAACCGTCTTTCTGGTGTTTTCTATCCTTCGCTAGGAAGCGGAACGAGCCCCACTTTTCACGCCCCGCGCCCTCTATTTTACATAATATATATTATCATTCTCGGCGATTAATAGCAGGGACTACCGCCCAGCAGCATCCCCTTTTCAGCCAGCATAGGTCCATTGCGAGCGCATCATTCTTCCCACCAATACGGCAGGCGCGCATTCGACCCGGTTTCAACTTCGTTCATGGTCACCGCGTCGTACAGACGTCCACCGAGCATGACGCGGCTAATCTTGTCGGAATTGCGAATGTCGACAGTTGGATCTGCATCGAGCACGATAAGGTCAGCCAGCTTGCCAACTTCCAGACTGCCGATATCGCGGCTCATCCCCAGGGATTTGGCTGGCTCGATCGTACCGGCCCGCAGGGCCTCGACCGGGCTCATCCCGCCGCGAACGAAGCTCCACAGCTCCCAATGCGCGGCGACGCCCGCCTGCTGGCCATGCGCGCCAATGCTCACTTTCACACCGCGATCGGCGAGTTTCTTCGCCTCGCGCGCTGCGTTATCGTCGACAAAAGCCCATTCTGGCGCCTTTGTCCGCCGAGCAGTCGCCGCTAGCAACTGTTTAGGTGGAGTGTGGATTAGCAGAGGATTATCAAACACATCGGTCGCCTGACGCCAGTAAGGATCGCCCGCCAGACCGCCATAGGTTACCACAAGTGTAGGCGTGTAATTGGTCTGGGACCCGCTGAAGAACTGCAGTACATCTTCATACATTACATCGACCGGCACATTGTGTTCGACCGTGGAGTTTCCGTCCGCGACAAGGTTCATGTCCATTCCGAATAACGAACCACCTTCGGCCACCACCAGCATGTTTTCAGCGGCGGCGGCGCGGGCGACCTGCTGGCGCTGTTCGCGCCGCGGCTGGTTGTAATTCTTCACTGAAATCCCACCCTGGGATTTCAACCGACGAACATGTGCAATTGCATCGGCATAACTATCGATTCTGGCGTACACGCTGGCGGCCTTCGCACCGTAGACAATCTCTCCTGTAGAGAAGATTCGCGGTGCCAGCAGTTGCCCTGCGCGTTGCCGCTCCGATGCTGCGAAAATCATGCTCGCGCTGGAGCTGGGATCGTGGATCGTGGTTGTGCCCATTGCCAGCTGCTGGACCTGCGCCCAGTTCTGTTGGGGAATCAGATCGCCCCGCCCCTGCGGACCATGTGCGTGGGCATCGACCAATCCGGGCATAATCGTTTTACCCGAAACATCGATAATACGCGCACCGGACGGGACGGCAATGTCCGATACTGTTCCAATGGCCGCTATCCGGTTGCCGGATATGACGATCGCCCCGTTTTCAATTGCCTGCGCCCCTTCGCCCGCCATCGTCAGAATGCGCGCGCCTGTGAGGACGGTCGTGCCCGTGGGCCGGTCTGCCCGGATTGTCATGGAAAGGCCGACGCCGCTGGTCGGCGGCGTGAAACCTGTCGCATCATCTTCCGGAGGAGATGTGGGAAACATTGCCGCAGTAGAGGCCCGGTAGAGTGTCGGCCCCATCGACCAGTAGAGCGTTTCCCCGCCCTGCGACCAGTCGATGTAATCCGCCCCGCCCTCGCTCACTTTCGTTACGGGCAGCGCACCGTCTTTCTCGGTGACATTGACGACCTGGCCGCCGGGCATCAGCGGCATAGTGAATGCTTCGTAATTCTGGCGAAACGCAAAATACCGCCCGTCGGGTGAAACGCGGAAATCATTCGCCAATTCGCCCTGAGCATGAACGCGGCGCGCTTCGCCTGAAAGATCCGAGCTGATAAGCTGGAGCTTGCCTTCGGAGCTGCCGACCATGAAGACGCGATCATTGTCTGCGCCGAATTGCGGGCTGCCGGTATCGCGTGCAATCAATTGCGGCGTGCCGCCACTGGCGGATACGCGGTAAACACCGGGATTCTCGGAATAGTCTGGGGAATTGAGATAGCCGCCTTCGCGCTTTTCAAACACGATTGTCGACCCATCGGGTGAGAAGCGCGGCGCTGCATAATGGCCTGGCTGGCTGGTGATGACACGCCCGCCACTGCCATTGGAATTGGCAACGACGATTTCGCCCAATCCGGCATCGGTCCAGCGAATATACGCCATTTTCCAGCCATCGCGGCTGAATGCGGGAAAAAGTTCCAGGGCTTCGCTGTTGTTGGTCAGCCGCCGTGCGCTGCCCCCTCCCGTGCTTTTGACGTACAGCTTGCCCAAGGTTTCAAAAACAATCCGGCGGCCATCGGGCGATAGCGTGGCGAAGCGGGGAATTGCAGTAGTGAATGTATCAGGCGCGACCGGGATAACCGGATGCGGTGCGTCGGCCACTCCGCGTGTATCGTTTACCTGAAAGGGTATCTCGCGCGCGCCGGAACCATCCGCGTTCACACGGCGAAGTTTGCCGCCTGCCCAAAACACGATCGCGCCGCTATCGGGCGTCCAGTCCATGTTGGGATAGACACCGGTTACCGCCCAGGTTTCCTGCACGTCGAGATCGAGATCGCCATAAATCATCTGCTCGCGGCCGCTGGCGATATCTTTCACCCATAGCTGCGACTGATCCCTGTCGCGCCGGACGAATGCGATGGATTTGCCATCGGGTGACGGGGCCGGACGCACTGCACCGCCATATCCCGATACTACTGTCGTGCGCTCTCCCGTTGCCAGATCGTAACGCTCGATCTCGAAGATGCCGGCGTTGGAATCCTGCGCATATTCGAAAATCGGGCCAGCGGTGTTGTTGCGGGTGAAATACACCGCTTCACCACCGGGCGAATAGACGGGCTCGCCCAGCTCTTTCTGATGCTGCTCGTTCGGACGCTCGACCAGCTTCACACCGCCCCCGCCAGCCACATGGTAAAGCCAGATTTCGCCGGTGCCGAGCGAACGGCCTGTGGTGAAATGCTTCTTCGCCACAATATACCGCCCGTCAGGCGACCAGCTCGGCTGGTTGAGCAGGCGGAAATCTTCCTTCGTAAGTTGCCGTTTATCCGAACCGTCGGCATTCATCAGCCAGATATTGTCGCCCCCGCCCCTGTCGGATGTGAAAGCGATACGCTGACCATCGGGCGAGAAACGCGGATGAACTTCCCATGCCAGTCCTTCGGAAATACGCGTGGGAATGCCGCCAGCAATCGGCATGGTGTAAATGTCGCCCAGCATGGAGAACGCGATACGCTGTCCGTCCGGCGCCACATCGACATCCATCCACGTGCCTTCGTCCGTTTGAATCGGAACCTGACGGATGGTCGCACCTGCAGGGGCACTGACGTCCCACTCGGCGGGTTCGGCTCCGGCTGACGCTGCGGGGGATTGGGGCGCTTCGGGCGGTGCAACGGTCTGTTTGCCGCTGCCTGCTACTGGCAAGCTGTTTACATCCGGCTGCGGCGCGATAACCTCGTCCTCCGGCACCTCGGTTTCGGCCACCGGAGTGGGCAGCGACTGTTCCTGCGCCACGGCGGGGCTGAGAGCCAGAAGGCTGGTGGACACCAAAAGGCTGGTGGAAAAAAGCGCGGCAGCGGCGGCGGATTTCATGTGCGAACTCTCCCTGTTATTGCGACATTTGCGGCACCTTGGAATGCGATACAAGGGTTACAGCAAAGAGAGGCGGGGTCTGTTCGACGGGCACTGCAATCTCTATGGCCGGGCAGATGTCAGACCAACTCGATCGTCTCCTGAAAATCATGGCCCGTCTGCGTGATCCAGAGCAGGGATGCGAATGGGATCTGGCGCAGGATTTCGGCAGCATCGCGCCTTATACCATCGAAGAAGCCTACGAGGTTGTCGATGCGATAGAGCGCGGTGCGATGGACGAGCTGCGTGAGGAGCTTGGCGATTTGCTGCTGCAGGTCGTGTTCCATTCCCGCATGGCACAGGAACGCGGCCTGTTTTCCTTCTCCGATGTCGCTCGCGCCATTTCCGACAAGATGGAAGCGCGCCATCCGCATATTTTCGGCGATGCCGACGGCATAATGACCGAAGGGCGCTGGGAAGAACTGAAAGCTTCGGAACGCGAAGCGAAGGGCGCCGTCAGCGCGATGGACGCCGTAGCGCGCGCCCTGCCCGCCGTGCTGCGAGCCGAAAAATTGCAAAAACGCGCAGCGCGGGACGGGTTCGACTGGGGGGATACGATAGGCCCGGCAAGCAAGGTGCGCGAAGAAATGGCCGAACTGGACGAGGCCGACGCGGAGCATAAACTGGAGGAAGCCGGTGATTTGCTGTTTGCCGCCGTCAATCTGGTGAGGGCGCATGGCGTTCCTGCAGAGGAAGCCTTGCGCGCCGCGAATGATAAATTCGAGCGGCGGTATCGCGGAATGGAGGATATCGCCGGAGGTGCGTTTTCCGAACTCGATCTGGATGCGCAGGAGGCGCTGTGGCAGCAAGTAAAGCGCACGGAACGTGGCCCCAGCTAACAGCCTAAAGCGTTTCGAACTGCCCGGCTTCTTTAGGGTTTAACCGCACGATAATCCGGCGCATCGGGCCGTGTCCCTTCGCATCATCGCCTTCACCGACATCAGCCACAGCATCCGCGTCTGTCTCCTCCAGTACTTCCCCATGTGCGTGCAGCCACGCGATGCGTTGTCCGTCACTGGCTGGCAGGATGAACTCGCGGGTCACCGCTTTGGCTGTCAGCAGCGCGCCCAGTTGCTGGAGAAGCGCGTCCACGCCCTCCCCCGTCAATGCGGTTACGGCTACGACATCTTCTCGGCTCGCAGCCATATCATACAGCGCAGCCCTGCGCTCCGGTTCCAGAAGGTCGAATTTGTTCCAGACCTCCAGAATGGGAATAGTGCTCACACCTTCCTCGCGGTCAATCACGTCCAGATCGGCCAGCACTTCCAGAACCTGATTTTTCTGAGCTTCGGTCGAAACATTGGCGATATCGCGCACGTGCAGGATCAGATCGGCGCCGGTCACTTCTTCCAGAGTGGCGCGGAAAGAAGCCACCAGCTGCGTTGGCAGATCGGAAATAAAGCCGACCGTGTCAGACAGGATCGCCTTCTCCACACCCGGCAGGCCGATCGCCCGCATGGTGGGATCAAGCGTAGCGAACAGCAGGTCTTCTGCCGTCACTTCCTCGCCTGTCAGATTGTTGAACAGCGTCGATTTGCCCGCATTGGTATAACCCACCAGCGCAATGACTGGCCACGGGGCACGCCCGCGGCGATCCCGGTGCAATGTTCGGGTCTTGCGAACCTGTTCCAGTTCGCGGCGCAGACGCCCCATACGCTGACGGATCATTCGTCTGTCGGCTTCGATCTGGGTTTCCCCCGGGCCGCCGAGGAAACCGAAGCCGCCGCGCTGCCGCTCGAGGTGGGTCCAGCTACGCACAAGGCGGCTTTGCTGGTAATCCAGATGCGCCAATTCAACCTGCAAACGGCCTTCGGCCGTCGCGGCCCGCTCACCGAAAATTTCCAGAATCAGCCCGGTGCGATCAATGACCTTACGGCCCAGCTTTTCTTCCAGATTGCGCTGCTGGATAGGGCTGAGTGCGCCGTCGATGACGACCAGTTCCGCTTCGTGCAACTCGCAGTCCGTGGCGATACGTTCGACCTGCCCGGAACCGAACAGGGTATTCGGCTTCACATCCCGAACGGGTAAAACAAAACTGTCTGCAATCACCAGCCCGATGGCGAGCGCCAAGCCGCATGCCTCGGCCAGACGGGCCTCTGCATCCAGATCATACGATATGGAACGAATGTCGGGACACACCACGAGCGTACGCCCGCCGCGGGTTACCTCTTCGCGTTCATCGTCGAGAAAACTCAGTTGTCGTCGCCTTCATAATCGTCGCTCAAATCGATATTCTCGGCCGGCTGAACCGTGGAAATGGCATGTTTGTACGCCAGCTGCACATAGCCATCGCGCTCCAGCATCACGCAGAACGGATCATACGCGGCAATGCGCCCCTGCAGCATCACGCCATTGACGAGAAACATGGTGACCTGCACGCCCGCATCGCTGACTTTTGCCAGAAAAACATCCTGCAGGAGCCGCTGTTTGCGGTTGCCCGGCTGGCTGGCGAACTGATCGGCATCAATCGCCGGACCCGGCATGATGGTGCTGATCGCGTGCTTGTAAACCAGCTGCGATTGCCCGTCGCGGCGCAGCAGCATGGAAAAATTGTCGAACCAGGTAACAATACCCTGCAGCTTCACGCCCTTGATAAGAAACAGGGTCACCGGGGTTTTGTCGCGCCGGAGTTTGTTCAGGAAGACGTCCTGCAAACTGTTGTTCTTGGAGTTTCCAGATTGAGTATCCGTCCGCCCCTGAATGTCACTCTTATCAGAAGATTTAATGCGGACGCTTAACGTTTTTCCATCGGGCATTATGCCGTATCCTTTGTTTTTGGCGGCTGCCTTGGCGGAGCCGCAATCAGGTCGTGCCGGTGGCACTTCCGGTTCGCCCGGCAAAGTTGCGCCGGGCGGTATTCAAAGAGCATCGAAGCACAAGCGCATCGTTGCATCCCCCTTCTAGTCTTCATTCTTCCTTTCGGTCATCCCCAAAAGTTTCAATTTTCTATGCAGCGCCGATCTTTCCATACCGATGAAGCTGGCCGTCTTGGAAATATTGCCGGAAAAGCGCCTTATCTGGATACCCAGATATTCCCGTTCGAAATTCTCGCGCGCTTCCCGCAGGGGTACGCCCATCATGGTGGTCATGCCGCTGCCGCCGCCAATTTTGCCACTCGTTACTTCTGCGGGCAGCATATCGGGCTGGACCTCCTCTATCCGGTCTCGCGGAGACAGGATCACCGTGCGTTCGACAACATTGCGCAGTTGGCGGACATTGCCCGGCCATTCATAAGCCTGCAGGGCCGCCATTGCCTCCTGGGTTATCTCAGGTGCGCGGATGCCCTGCTCGGATGCGTACCGGGTGAAGAAATGTTCGGCCAGGGCGGGCACGTCATCACGGCGCTCGGCCAGCGACGGGATCGCTACTGGAACCACATTGAGCCGATAGAACAGATCCTCACGGAAACGCTTTTCCTCGATCTCCGTCTGCAAGTCGCGCGAACTGGAGGATACGACGCGAACATCGACCCCTATTTGCCGCGATCCGCCAACCCTCACAAAACTCTGTTCGGTCAGAACGCGCAATATCCGCGCCTGAGTTGCCAGCGGCATATCTGCCACTTCATCCAGATACAAAGTTCCGCCGTCGGCCTTCTCCAGCAGACCTGCGCGAACCAGCTTTCCTTCCGATTCCTCGCCGAACAATTCATGCTCGAACCGGTCGGAGGTGATCCGCGCGGAGTTGACCGTTACGAAAGCGTGTTCGGCACGCGGGCTCCAGCCATGCAGAAGACGGGCAGCGACTTCCTTGCCCGCCCCCGCCGGACCGGTGACGAGGACCCGGCTACCTGTATTGGCAACCCGTTTAAGCGTGGCGCGCACCTGATTTATAACAGCCGAGTTGCCAGTAAATTCGTCGCTGGCCGTCATGCCTTCGCGCAAGCGAACATTTTCGCGGCGCAGTCTTTCTGTCTCTGTTGCGCGGCCGACAAGGATCAGCAGGCGTTCGGCTTCGAAGGGCTTTTCCAGAAAATCCATCGCGCCGCGCGACACGGCAGACACCGCCGTATCGATATTGCCATGGCCTGAGAAAATGATGACAGGCAGCTCAGGCTCGCGCTGCTTGATCGCGTCTAGAACTTCGAGCCCGTCCATCTTGCTACCGTGCAACCAGACGTCGAGCAGAACGAGACTTGGCCGCCGTTCATCGATCATCTGGAGCGCAGAGTTGCCATCCCCCGCAGTGCGGCATTCATAACCTTCATCGCTGAGCACCCCCGATACAAGATCGCGAATGTCTTTCTCGTCATCGACTATCAGGATTTCGAGGGCCATCAGGCAGCCTTCCTTTCGTGGACAAGACTGTCCGTAGATATTTGAAACTGAATGACAGCTTGGGAGGTCATTCGGCAGCCTCCTGCCGTGCTGCATCGGGATTGCGGGCAAATCGCATCGAGACACGGGTGCCGGTATCGCCGTGTTCGGCCCGGCCGATACTCATGACACCGCCATGCTCCTCGACGATTTTATTGACGATCGCCAGGCCCAGCCCGGTCCCCTTTTCGCGGGTAGTAACATACGGCTCCAACAGGCTGTCGCTTTCCTGCGGCAAGCCGATACCGTTGTCCTCTACGGCGACATCGAGCCAGTCTGAATCCGCCGACAGGGTAACGGCAACGCGGCCGCGATAATCCGGTTCTGCCTCGCCAAGCCTTGCTTCTACCGCCTCTGCCGCATTTTTCAGGACATTGGTCATCGCCTGCCCGAATTGATGCCGGTCACAGGCAATATCGATATCGGTGTCTGACGCGGGCGCGAATGCAAAGTCGATTTCCGGATGCGCGACCTGTTGAAGGAACAGTGACTGGCGCACCAGATCGAGCGCCTCTTCCTGCCGGAAGACTGGCTTGGGCAGACGGGCAAAGCTGGAAAATTCATCGACCATAGTGCGCAATTGCCCCACCTGGCGCACGATCGTGTTGGTCAATTCATCGAACAGATCGCCGTCCAGTTCGATCTGGCGCCGGTACCGGCGTTTCAGCCGTTCCGTCGCCAGCTGTATCGGCGTGAGCGGATTTTTAATCTCATGTGCGATCCGGCGCGCAACATCGGACCAGGCAGCTTGCCGCTGGTCGAGCAACTGACGGGTGATATCCTCGAACGTAATCACGAAACCGCCAGCGGCAGGGGCAATTTTGACTGCCAGCGTGACGATCTCCTCGCCCTTGTCGAAGCTGACAACCCCCTGCCCCATGCCCGATTGCACCAGTGCGCTCATCTGCGGGGCAAGCGTATCGAGCGACAAGCCATCGCCAGCATCGATGCCTTTTGGCAAAAGCAGGGATTGTGCAGAGCCGTTCATGAGCAGCACATTGGCATCCCGGTCCACCGAGATGATGCCCGCAGTGATCGATTCCAGCAGCGCTTCCATGAAACTGCGGCGATCATCCAGCTGCAGATTGGCTGCCTTCAGATCATCTGTCTGGGATTCAATCTGGGCCGTCATCCGATTGAATGCGCGATTGAGCAGCCCGATCTCGTCTGCGCCCCGCCGCCCTTCCACCCGCAGGGCAAAATTGCCTGCACCAACCTTGCGCGCGGCTGCGACCAGATCGGTTAAGGGCTCGACCTGACGATCGGCAAATCGCAAAGCAAACCAGACGGCCAGACCGACCAGAAACAGGCTGACAATGAACAGGGCAAGATTGAACCGCAACTGCAATGCCCGCGCCCGGGTGGTCAGCTTGTCATATTGCAAAACGACCGAGCTGGCCTGTTCCCATTGGCTGAACGACAATGCCTGGGAATTGCGGGCGTTATACAGGTAAATACCGCGCTCGGCGTCGATCGGCGCAATGGCCTCGATGCGGGTAGAGTCTGCGAATACCGCCACAGGTTCATTGTTCGCAAATATATCCAGCGCGGTCTGCCCGCGCTCAGCCGGCTTGGTATCTTCGCGTAGATTGAAGGCAGCCGCAGTTGTCAGCGATCCATCCGGAAACGCCTGAAGCACAGCGGATTCGTTAATTTCACGCCCCTGCATCTGATAACTGAAATCTTCGAGAAATTCGTTGTTCGTCAGATCCAGTCTTTCCGTGCTGGAGAAATAGAACCGCAAATCGCCTGCCATCGTGACGGTTTCGTTCGCCACTTCCAGCTGGTTCTGTTCGTAATACCCGCGGGCGAGTTCGTTGGCGTTTTCCATCAGGCCGCGCGAATTGCCGGAAAACCAGAAATCCACACCCGACTGGAACAGGATAGCCGCAAATCCAGCCACCAACAGCGTGGGTACGGCAGCGATCAGAGAGAACAGGAACACCAGACGCACATGCAAACGCGCAGTGCTGCCGGCAGCCCGTTTCAGCGCCAATCTGCGCCCGATCAGCACCAGAAGCGCCATTGCCGGGATCATCGTACCGATCAGCAAGGTCGCCACCTGCTGCGTGGGCAGAAGTTGCCCGTCCGCAGGGGCGCTATCAAAAGACAGCCAAGTGGTGGCGATCATGGTCGCCAAGGCCGCCAGCGTTGCCAGTTCCAGTACGAGAAAGAAGTTCGCCCTGCGCGACCACACGACAAACCTGCGCATCCAGCGCGGGCTGCGGCGAATTGGCGGGTTCGGTGCGTCTACCATCGTTGCGCAGTTACAACAGTGGTGTGGCTTCTGCGCAAGAAAATAGTGCGTAGCCCGCTTCGGTCAGCCGCGCGTAATGAACTGTTCGGCGTCAAGACCCAGAACCGTCAGCCGTTTACGCAGCGTATTGCGATTGATCCCCAGAATTGCGGCGGCACGCAACTGGTTGCCGCCAGTGCGCAGCAGAGCTTCCTCGAACAGGGGCTTCTCGAATGCAGCGGTTGCCATCCGGTATATTTCGCCTTCTGGCGGCGCAGTGTGATCCAGCCAGTCGCGCACCGAACCGGCAAGGCTGGATGTGTGTGCGTTATTCTCCATTACGTCATCCATCGCGCCGCCCCGCCCGGCAACATCCCTTACCAACTCTGCATCGATCACATCCTCTCGCGCCATGATTGCGAGGCGGAACACAAGGTTGCGCAATTCACGGACATTTCCGCGCCACGGAAGCTTCGACAATTCCTCGATGGCTTCTTCGGCTATTCCTTTTTTCGGCAATCCTTCCTCGACAGCTTCAGACATGAAGTGAGTGGCGAGCATTCCGATATCTTCGCGCCGCTCGCGCAGCGGAGGCAGCTCGATCGGAACGACGGCCAGGCGGTAATACAAATCCTCACGAAAACTGCCTGCCGCGATCATGGGGGCCAAATCGCGATTGGTCGCCGTCACGATGCGCACATTGATGGCCACATCCTGCCTGCCGCCGACGCGCCTGATACGGCCCGATTGCAGCGCCCGCAGCAGCCGCGTCTGCGCCTCCACCGGCATATCGCCGATCTCGTCGAGGAACAGCGTCCCGCCATTGGCCTGCTCGAACTTGCCGATCGTTTGTGTGGCCGCCCCGGTGAATGCGCCGCGTTCATGGCCGAACAATTCGCTTTCGATCAGTTCATGCGGAATGGCAGCTGCATTTACTGCGACGAACGGGCCGGTCTTGCGGTGGCCAAGCTGGTGAATGGCTTCTGCCACCAGTTCCTTACCCGTACCGCTTTCGCCCGTGATCAGAACAGTCAGATCATTGCGCAGGACGCGGGCGATCATGCGGAATACTTCCTGCATCGCGGCGCTCCGGCCGACCAGAGGCATGCCGTCGCCCGGCTCGTTTCCGGCAACCGCAGCGGCGCCCGCACCCGCCGCCTGGCGCACAGCACGCACCAGTTCGTCCAGGTCGAAGGGCTTGGGGAAATATTCGAACACCTCGTTCTCGCTTGCCCGAACAGCAGTATCGAGTGTGTTTTGCGCTGACAGGACGATGATCGGCATAGCCGGAGCGGCCGTGCGCGCCCTGTCCAATGCGGACAATCCGTCCCCGTCTTCCAGCATCACGTCGGTCAGCATCGTAGCGTAGGTGTTTTGCTCCAGCAGCGCATCGCGCGCGGCAATCGCCGCGCAGTGATCGACATGATACCCCTCGTCTTCCAGAGCCGAGACGATCACAGTTGCGATGCTGGGATCATCCTCCACCAGCAGAATGCGCGCCTTGCCGCTCATTTCGTTTCCTTCGCTTCGGCCAGATGCACGCTAAACCGGGTCAGCCCGGCTACCCGGTCCCGCTCATGCGCAATCCGGCCCTCCATGTCCCGAACCAGTTTGCGCACAAGGGCAAGGCCGAGGCCCTGCCCGCCCTGTTTGGATGTGACGAAAGGTTCGAAGACACGGTCTGCTATGGCCGGATCGATCCCCGGTCCATTATCGCTGATCGCCACTTCGATGGAAAGCGGCACAGAGCGACCACGCCCCCGTCTGAGAACATTCATCACGAGCCCGGTGGCATAGCGTGTGCGGATCGTCACGACAGGCTGATCCGTGTTTGCGCACGCTTCGCGCGCATTGGCGAGAAGATTTATGAGGACCTGCTGCAAAGCATCGCGGCTGGCCAGAACAGGCGGTAATGACGGGTCGAATTCTTCCCTGAACATGACCGCTGGCGCGCCTTCCATAGATCGCACCACACCAAGAGCATTGCGGATGACTTCATGCAGATTGACCGATGCCAAAGGTTCAGCCTGCTTGCTGCCGAGCGCCTGCATCCGATCGATCAAACGGGCAATCCGGTCGACCTCGTCCGTGATCAGCGTTGCCAGCGAGCGTTCGCTTTCCGGCAATTTGCGGGCAATAAGCTGGCCCGCGCCGCGAATGGCAGCCAGCGGGTTTTTAATCTCGTGCGCCAGAACGGCCGGTGCTGCCACTCCGGCTGGATCGGGATTATCCCCCATTCCGGCCTGTCCGGCATCCGACAGGGTAACAACACGCCAGCCTTCCCCCTGCGCCACCGGTGAGAGTGTAAGGTTTATCGAAGCGAGCTTGTCCTCTGTGCCCAACAGCAGGCCGCGCGCAGTCAGCTGTGCATCGGGCTCCTTCAATCGGGAAGCAATGCGAGGGTCGCTCAGCGGCACCACATCGGAGAAATTGCACCCGATCATGCGCGTCGCACTCTTGCCAAGCAGGGTTTCCGCAGCCTGATTGGCCTCGCGCACGATCCCGTCTTTATCGATCAACAGGAAAGCGAAGATCAATCCGGAAATTTGTGCTTCGGCTTGCGGAGCTACCACGCTGCCCGCACCCTTCTGGGTCACGCCGCCCTGCGCCGAAGGAACGGCGTGTAAAACCGCTCCAGCTCGCCCAGAACCTGATCCGGATCGTCGATGAAGTTCACATGATTGCGGAACTCGGCCGAACCATGCATCCCTTTTGTGTACCAGCCCAGATGCTTGCGAGCGACCTTTGCGCCGACATCGCGGCCATACAGGTCCAGCATACCCTGGTAATGCTCGACAACGGTCTCGAACTGTTCATCGAAGCTGGGCGTTGCCAGCATTTCGCCAGTCTTCCACCAATGCATTATCTGTCCCAGCAGCCACGGTTTTCCGTAGGCCCCCCGCCCGATCATCAGCCCGTCTGCGCCCGATTGTTCGAGAGCGTTGGCCGCATCGTCCACCGTGCAGATATCGCCGTTGACGATTACCGGAATGGACACCGCTTCCTTTACCTTGCTGATGAAAGGCCAGTCCGCGCTTCCCTTGTACATCTGGTTGCGTGTGCGGCCGTGAACGGTGATCATCTTAACGCCGATGTCCTCGGCAATTTTTGCAAGCTCCGGTGCATTCAGGCTGGCATGGTCCCAGCCCATGCGCATCTTTACCGTAACAGGCACATCGACGGCTTTGACTGTAGCTTCCATCAGCTTCGTGGCGAGCGGCACTTCGCGCATCAGAGCGCTGCCGGCCAGGCCATTGGTTACCTTGCGTACCGGACAGCCGAAATTGATATCGATGATCGCCGCGCCGCGATCTTCGTTAAGCCTGGCCGCTTCACCCATGCTTTCGGGATCGCAGCCCACCAACTGCATGGAGACGGGATCTTCGGTCGCATGCCACGCGGCCTTCTGGATGCTCTGACGGGTATCGCGGATCGCCGCCTGACTGGCGATCATCTCGGTCACATTCAGGCCCGATCCATAGCGCCGCACGAGCGTGCGGAAAGGCATGTCCGTGACCCCGGTCATAGGGGCAAGAACAACAGGAGTATCGATCGTTACCTGACCGACTTGGATCGGCCGCGGCGGAACGGGGGGCTGGACGGGTGTCATACGCTGTCTGATTTCTGCCTAAATATTAGGCATTCGCCTAGTGGATTGCGGACAATGCCGCAAGCGCGTAGCGGCCTCCCGTAATGACAGACGTCCCAACCCTGCCTCCGTTCGCAGCTATCATTGTCGCCGGTGGCCAAGGCCTGCGCGCAGGTCAGCCGGTGCCCAAGCAATTCGCGCGCTGGCGGGGCAAGCCTGTGCTGCGCCATTCGGTAGAGCGACTGGCAGCAGCAGGCGCGTCGCATATCGTAATTGCAATTCCGGAAGGTGCGGAGGAATTGGCAGCCGAGGCTGTGGGAGACAACGCAGCTGTGCATTTTGTAACCGGAGGCGTAACCCGCCAACAATCGGTTTTTCGTGCGCTGGATGCTCTGAAGGAACAGGGTCCGGCGCATGTGTTGATCCATGATGCCGCCCGCCCGATTGTACCTGTTGCCGTTGTTTCGCGGCTTCTGGCAGCGTTGGCCGAAAATGCGGGGGCTATTCCCGTGTTGCCGGTGGTGGACAGCCTTGCAGTGGCTGGAGAGAACGTGATGGTAGGAAGCGCGGACCGGAAAAGTCTTCGGCGGGTCCAGACCCCGCAAGCCTTTCGCTACGCCGATATTCTCGCCGCGCACGAAGCATGGGATGATCGATCCGCTGCGGGCGACGATGCGCAGGTGTTGCGCGCGCATGACGGAACAATCGCTCTGGTCCAGGGCGACGAAGCCCTACACAAACTCACCTTTGCGGAGGATTTCATGAACGATGCACCGTCTGTTCGCACTGGCATGGGATACGATGTTCACCGCTTGTCCGACGGCGAGGAATTATGGCTTTGCGGGATTAAAATCGATCATCCGCGCGGGCTGGCCGGCCACAGTGATGCCGACGTAGGACTGCACGCAGTCACCGATGCGATTCTGGGGGCAGTCGGCAAAGGCGACATCGGCCAGCACTTTCCGCCCAGCGACCTACAATGGGCAGGGGCATCATCGGACAGGTTTCTGGCCCACGCTGCCAAACTGGCGGCTGAGACTGGCTATACCGTTGGTAACATCGATCTCACACTGATCTGCGAAGAACCCAAAATCGGCCCGCATCGTGATGCAATGCAGGCTCGCGTCGCAGCCATCCTCCACGTTGCGGCCGACCGTATCAGCGTTAAGGCTACGACTACCGAACGTCTGGGGTTTACGGGACGCGCAGAGGGAATAGCGGCCCAAGCCGTTGCGACCTTGGTACTGGCAGCCTAGAGCGAGATATGGCTGACGCATTGCTTCCACCTGATATCGGCGATCTGGCCAAGAAAGTCGTCACTGCCAACAGCGCAGCGTCACGCACGGTCACACTCGCCGAAAGTTGTACCGGAGGGCTGGTTGCTGCCGCTCTGACAGAGGTGCCGGGTTCCTCTGCAGTACTCGATCGCGGGTTCGTAACCTACTCCAACGAAGCGAAGATGGAGATGCTGGATGTGCCCAGCGACATTATCGAAACTTTCGGTGCAGTTTCCATCGCCTGCGTATGGGCAATGGCTCAGGGTGCGCTGGAGAAAAGCGGAGCCGATGTAGCGGTCGCTATCAGCGGTGTCGCTGGGCCCGGTGGCGGCACTCCTACCAAACCTGTGGGCACGGTCGTCTTCGCCCGCGCTATTCGCAATTCCACGGGCGAACCGGAAGGCGAACTAAAGAGCTTTGGCGAAATCGGCCGCGCAGAAATTCGCCGTCAGGCAACAATTTGCGCGCTGGAATTGCTTTTGCCGTAAAGCTCGTTTGCGCGGGCCTCGAATGCGGCAACCATCCTGCGGAATGCACGGTCGAAATACTGGCCCGCAAGCCGCTCGAACACCCTGTTCTTAAACGTAAAGTCTACAGAGAACCTGATGCGACAGCCGCCCGATGGCAAGGGGTCGAAGGCCCATGTATTATCGAGGTCCCGCAGTGGCCCGTCTATATAGTGTACTCGCAAAAATTGCGGCCGGTCTTTCTCGACACGGGATGTAAAACTCTCCCTGATTGCTTTGAAACCGACCACCATGTCAGCGACCATTTCGGCCTCCGTTTCGGATCGCACTCTTGTCGCAACGATCCAAGGCAAGAACTCGCTATAGCGGCCTACATCTGCAACCAGATCGAACATCTGTTTACAGCTATATGGCAGTTCGCGGGTCTCGTGGATGCCCGGCATCAGGCGCGCTGCTTGGCCAGCTTTGCCTCCCGCGCAGCCTTCATTTCAGCGAAGTCGTCGCCTGCATGATAGCTGGACCGCGTGAGCGGAGTACTCGCGACCTGCAAGAAGCCTTTTGCACGGGCAATCGCACCGAACGCATTGAAGGCTTTGGGCGTAACAAAATCCTCGACCGTGGCATGTTTGGGCGTTGGCTGGAGATATTGGCCCATAGTCATGAAATCGATATCGGCGCTGCGCATATCATCCATCACCTGATGCACCTCGAGCCGCTGCTCGCCCAATCCGAGCATGATGCCGGACTTGGTAAAGATCATCGGATCGTGGGCTTTCACTTCTTCCAACAAACGGAGCGAGGCATAATAGCGGGCGCCGGGCCTGATCGTGGGATAAAGACGCGGGACAGTTTCCAGATTGTGATTGTAAACGTCCGGTCCAGCCTCGCAGATGGCTTCAACAGCCGCGCGCATTTTGCCACGAAAATCAGGGGTAAGAATCTCGATCGTGGTGCCCGGTGTTTCGCGGCGCAAAGCCTTGATGACTTTCACGAATTGTGAGGCTCCGCCATCGGGAAGATCATCACGGTCCACGCTGGTGATAACAATGTGTTCCAACCCCATCTTACCAGCGGCAACGGCGGTGTTCTCGGGCTCCATCGGGTCAACCATCCGCGGCATACCCGTCTTCACATTGCAAAACGCGCAGGCGCGTGTGCACACATCACCCAAAATCATCACGGTGGCGTGCTTCTTGGTCCAGCACTCCCCGATATTGGGGCAAGCGGCTTCTTCACATACAGTGTTAAGGTTCAGCTCCCGCATCAGCTTGCGCGTTTCTTCATACCCCTTGCTGACAGGGGCCTTTACCCTGATCCAGTCAGGCTTGCGCTGGCGGACGGGCCGATCATCTGATGGCTGCGGTGCTGAGGAAAGATCATTCATACAGGCCCATCTAATTGTCCATCTTGCTAGTGACAATGGTGAGAGGCAGAAGATGTTCATGGTCAATGACACTTCACCTCAACTCGATTCGCTCATCGCGGGATATCAAACCTTCAGGGAAACCGGGTGGGAGCCGCACAGAAAACGCTGGGCCGAACTGCGCGAGGGGCAATCCCCGGAGATCATGGTTATCGCCTGTTCAGACAGCCGCGTGGACCCGGCGCAGATATTCGATGTTGATCCGGGCCAGATATTTGTTGTCCGTAATGTCGCTGCACTGGTGCCCCCCTATGAAACTTCCGCTGGTCAGCATGGCGTTTCGGCAGCGCTGGAATTTGCTGTGCAGGTCCTCAAGGTAAAAGAAGTTGTGGTCATGGGGCACGGAATGTGTGGCGGCTGCGAAGCGGCACTAACGAAATCGATGGCCGGCGCAGCCCCGGGACAGGGTGGGTTCGTGGCCCAATGGATATCAATGCTCGACTCAGCTGTGGAGACAGTGATCGGCGAACACGGTTCGGAAGGGCGCGAAGCCTTGCGCGCAATGGAGCATGCGGCTGTGAAGGTCAGCTTGACCAATCTGCGCACGTTTCCCTGCGTGCAGGAAAAGGAGGGCGACGGTTCCCTGAAATTGCGCGGCGCCTACTTCGCAATCTCGCATGGCGTCCTGCATCTGCTCGACGAGGACGCGGGGAAGTTCATCGCAGTTTCATAACCCCAGCTTGCTTGCTTCGCTGCTGAATGCCAAGGCTCCGTGAATGTCAGAACTCGACGCAAAAAATATCGCCCTTCTCATCGATGCAGATAACGTCAATCCTAAAGGGATAGACAGCGTCCTGACCGTTCTGGCCGAATTGGGGCAGGTCAACATACGGCGCGCCTATGGCAATTGGGCGAAGGACGCTCTGAAAAAATGGGGCGACATAACAAATGGTTATGGCATTCGTCCTCACCAGCAATTTGACCTGACACGCGGCAAGAACGCGACTGACATGGCCATGTCTATCGACGCTGTAGACCTCCTTTATCAGGGGAAGGTCGATGGTTTTGGAATCATGAGCAGCGACAGCGATTTCACCCCGCTGGTAACGCGGCTGAGGCAGGATGGATTGCCGGTTTACTGTTTTGGTGATGGCAAGACACCGATGGCGCTGAGGACCGCCTGCACCCGGTTCATCGATGTGAACAAGCTAATGGAAGGGGCAACCAGCTCCCGTCCAACCAGCGCCAAAAAGCGATCGCCCTCCAAAGCCGGAAACGGCGTAGATATTATCAGCGGCGTCAACGATGACGGGATCGAGGACGAACTCATCGAATTGCTGGGCGAAGCATGGAAGGCCGCTTCGCGAGATGACGAGGGATATGCCCGCTTGCAGGAGGTAGGCCAAATCGCCGGCAACCGGTCCAGCTTCGACGTGCGCAATTACGGCTTCAAACAACTGTCTGAAATGGTCCGTTCGCTTGATCGGTTTGATATCGTGCGCAAACAAGACGGGCAGTTGTACGTTCGCCGCCTGAGATAAGTTTCAGCAAAAAAAACGGCGCAGATCCCAAGGACCTGCGCCGTTTATTCCTTAGACAAATCGCCTTAGCTTGAAGGCGCTGCTTCTTCCGCAACAGGCGCAGTTGCGGTCGGCGTGGGCGTTGCCAGACCATCGGCATAGGCACTCCACAGCATCGCCAAAGGTTTGCGTGTACCTTCTACCTTCGCAAACGACGCCTTGGCCTCTGCAATCTTGCCTTGATCGAGCTGCGCAATGCCCAGACGTGTCAAGGCGCGCGAAGTGTCAGCACCAGGGGCGGTCAAAGCCATCGTGTAGAATTCCTCCGCCTTTGCAGGCTGCTCATAGTTCAGAAACGCGTCGCCTGTGGCAATGACGAGAGTTGCACTAGCGCCGGCTTTCTCCGCATCAGATGCAAGACTGGACAGTTCATTCCGGTCGGCTGCAATCCGCTGGCTGGCGTTGCCTCGGACCTCAACGACATAAGGGTTGGTTTCATCCAGACTGCCGTCTGCAATGCCTTCGTCAAGTACAGCAACAACCTCGCCCGGCAGACGGCGGAAGTCAGCTGCGTCGACATAATCAAGATAGTCGCGCTCGTTGTTCAAAACGTCGGTACGGCGAGCCAGACGCAAGAGATCCAGAGTTTCCTGCGGCTGATACTGAAGCAGATTTCGCTGAATGGCGATGGCGTCGCTCCAGGCGCTTTGGCTTGGATACATCGAAACATACATCTCGCTATATCGTACAGCTTCCTCAGCCATATCGCCTTCATAAGCGACCGCGAGACCGCGCTTGATCCATAGCTCATCCACATCCTGACCAGACGCCTGACGCGACTCAATCGCAGTGTTCAGATAGGTCAGACCTTTCTGATACTGATTATCCTGAAAGTAGCTTTCCGCAATCAGGCCGGAAAGCTCACCACTGTCTTCGCCGGCATCAATAGCACGCTGAAGATAGGTACGAGATGCGCTATAATCCTGTGCATTATACGCCAACTGGCCAGCCAATTTGTTGAATGAAGCAACCTTATCGGGTGGTGTTCCACCGCTCTCCAGCATTTGCTTTACTCCTGCATATTGCAGGGCATTGTCATTCAACTGCGCACCGACATTATAGTAAATCCCGCCAAGTACGTATTTATCGTCGGGCGTTTGTGCAGAGGCCAAAACACCGGGCAAAGCAGCCTTTAGGGCATTATAGTCGGGAGTTTCCGCATTCAGCCCTTCTTCGAGTGGCTTGTACGCTGCGATGAAACCGTCGGAATACTCAGGCTTCGAAGCCTTTTTGTTCTTTTGTGCGTGGGCTGGCGCTTCGAAAGCGGTCACACCGAGCGCAGCGCCGGACATCAGGGCAATAGCAAGGGCGATATTCGCACCTGGACGGCGTTTCTTGTCAAAAGTTGTAGGCCCAAAAGCTGTAGACATTGTCGTTTTCTCCCAAAAATTGGATAATCGGCTCCGATACAGAAGCTAAGCATCACAACAAACGCGCAAGCAACCCAGTCGTGCCGAAAAGATGTTTAACAGATAGCCAGACCGCGCTGAACAGCGATTGAATGATGCCCCACTACATAATCCCGATTCCTCTCGCATGTGTGGAAAACATACATACAGCTCCCCATCTATCGATGGGAAAGCTGGCCCATTCTGGCGATCTCCCCTACTCTAACAATATCACCGGACTGCATATTCCTATGCCTGCGCCGAGCCATGTAGCGAGACCTTAGTTGAGCGACGAAACAGAGACCCTTCCCGCCCCGCATCCGCTGGGTAATTTTGAACGCATCGACATCGTCGATGAAATGAAGACGAGCTATCTCGATTACGCGATGAGCGTGATCGTCAGCCGTGCGCTGCCCGATGTGCGCGACGGGCTGAAGCCGGTTCATCGCCGTATTCTGTTCGCTAGCCAAGAAGGTGGCTTTGTCGCCGGGCGGCCTTATCGGAAAAGCGCCAAGATCGTTGGCGATGTGATGGGCAATTATCACCCCCACGGTGATAGCGCGATTTACGATGCGCTGGCCCGGATGACACAGGACTGGTCGCTGCGCGTTCCGCTGATCGATGGCCAGGGTAACTTTGGCAGCATGGACCCCGATCCGCCGGCCTCCATGCGCTACACCGAGGCGCGTTTGGCGAAGGTCGCCAACAGCTTGCTGGACGATCTCGACAAGAATACCGTCGATTTCGCGGACAATTACGATGGCAGCCGACGTGAACCGACTGTCCTGCCCGCCCGTTTTCCGAACCTGCTGGTCAATGGCGCTGGCGGTATTGCCGTCGGCATGGCGACCAATATCCCGCCCCACAACCTGGGCGAAGTGATCGAGGGCTGCTTTGCATTTCTCGACAATCCGGCCATCACTTCGGAGGAACTGGTCGAATTTATTCCCGGACCGGATTTTCCCACCGCACCTCTGATCCTTGGCCAGTCAGGCGCACGATCTGCTTACACGACCGGACGCGGTTCGATTTTGATGCGTGCGCGTCATGAGATCGAGGAGCGTAGCGGCGACCGTCAGACCATCGTCCTGACATCCATCCCGTTTCAGGTGGGCAAGAACAATCTGGTCGAGAAGATCGCGGACGCCGCGAAGGATAAGCGGATCGAGGGCGTGTCCGACATACGCGACGAATCCTCACGTGAAGGCATGCGCGTGGTAATTGAATTGAAGCGCGATGCCTCGGCCGATGTCGTTCTCAATCAGATCTGGCGTTATTCGCCTGCACAGGCCAGCTTTCCGGCCAATATGCTGGCGATCCGCGGTGGCCGCCCTGAAGTTTTAATGCTGCGCGATATTGTGCAGGCGTTCATCTCCTTCCGCGAAGAAGTCATTACGCGGCGGACCAAATTCGAGTTGAATAAGGCACGCGAGCGAGCGCACGTACTGCTTGGGTTGGTGGTCGCAGTGTCCAATATGGACGAAGTCGTCGCAATGATCCGCGGTTCTTCCAATCCGCAGATTGCACGCGAAAAACTGCGCGCCAAGGAATGGCCCATAGGCGAGATCGCGCAGTATATCCGCCTGGTCGAAGCAATCGAGCCTGACGCAGAGCAAGCCGGCGGCACTTATCGCCTGTCCGAACGGCAGGTGAAGGCCATTCTTGATCTGCGTCTCCACCGCCTGACGGCATTGGGCCGGGACGAAATCGGCGACGAACTGAAGGAACTTTCGGTCGCCATCGAAGAGTATCTTTCGATTCTAGCCGACCGGGTGAAGCTCTATGGCGTCCTGCGCGATGAATTGCAGGAAATCCGCGACCAGTATGCCACGCCGCGTATCAGCGAGATCGCGCCGGCATGGGACGGTCTGGATGATGAAGACCTGATCGAACGCGACGAAATGGTCGTGACGGTAACGCATGACGGCTACATCAAACGGACCCCGCTTTCGACGTTCCGCGCGCAACATCGCGGCGGCAAAGGCCGCGCTGGCATGGCAACCAAAGAACAGGATGCTGTGCGCGAAATGTTCGTCACCAGTACACATAACCCTGTGCTGTTCTTTTCAACACACGGCAAAGTGTACCGCCTGAAAGTATGGAAGTTGCCAGAGGGCGGCCCGACCACGCGTGGGCGCCCGATTATCAATCTGCTTCCCGCACTGGATGACGGTGAAACAATCGCCAATGTCCTGCCATTGCCGGAGGATGAGGAAAGTTGGGGCGCTCTGAATGTCGTCTTCGCCACGGCATTGGGCAATGTTCGCCGCAACAGCATGGACAGCTTCACCAACATCCCGTCCAATGGCAAGTTTGCAATGAAGTTCGAGGATGAGAGCAAGGACCGCCTGATCGGTGTAGCTCTGTTGGAAACGGGCGATGACGTGCTGCTTGCCACGCGCATGGGTAAGGCCATTCGCTTCTCGGGCGAAGATGTACGCGAGTTCGTCTCGCGGACCTCCACAGGTGTGCGCGGGATGAAGTTCAAAGAACAGGACGACGAGGTCGTTTCGCTGTCGATCCTGCATGGTGGTAGCGCAACACCCGAAGAGCGCGACACCTATCTGAAGCTTGCTCCATGGAAAGCTGACGAGAACGCCGCAGCACTGTCGGAAGATCACCAGGCTATGGCGGATGAAGAGCAGTTCATCCTGACTGTATGTGCCAACGGATATGGAAAAATATCCTCCGCCTATGAATACCGCAGGGCCGGTCGCGGCGGAATGGGCATTACTAATATCGACAATATCAAGCGCAACGGGCCAGTGGTGGCAAGCTTCACTGCAACCAAGGCAGATCAGCTGCTGCTGGTGACCGATCAGGCAAAGCTGATCCGCATGGGGCTGGACACCATGCGGGTAATCGGGCGCAGCTCCTCCGGCGTGCGGCTGTTCAATGTGGGTGACAAGGAAAAGGTCGTCAGCGCAGTCCGGATTGACGAGCAAGAAGAACCTGAGAACGATGCCGAAGAAGCCATTGTCGAAGAAATCGTCGGTCGGGAGAGCGAGGAGACGACCCCTACCACGACAATGGACCGCGACAGTAACGAAAGCAAACCCCCGCCAGAATAGCCGTGCGGGAGTGCAACTCGGAAGGATGTGCTGGAGGGCCCCGGACGTGGCCTAGGTGAAGCTGCGTCCGCGCAGGGTCTGTACGACACCTGTCGCGATGAGGATTTGTCCGGCGAAATAGAGCGGCCAAACCAGCAGATCGGCCAGCTCCGACAGTTGCAACGTCCCAATGCCTGTGAAAATCAAAAGGTCAGACGCCACAAATAAAACCGCGCCCAGGCCAACGCGGTACCGAGGAAAAGCGCTCCACCATGCCGCTGCGGCCATTCCGCCCAGCGACACAGCATACAGAGCGACGCTCCAGTCGAACGTCAGAAGCCACGAAATAATGGGCGTTAGAACCAGCAGTGCAAATCCAGCCAGTTTCTGGCTCAGACTCAGCTTGGGTCGCGGATGACGCAGATACAACGTGATCGCCGCCACATGCGCGGCAAAAAATGCCGCCCCGCCAACCATGAAATCAAGCTCTAACCCCATATCGCCGATGGCCGACAAAGCCATGACCAAAGCGATAAGCAAAGCGCTGGTCCCCTTGGCCCGCCGCCAGCAGTAAATCGCGAGCGCCGACGCGCCCACACCCTTCAGCAAAATCAGATATGTCCCGCCAATCTGGTTATCAGCCAAGAAATAATACGCCACCGCTCCGATCAGCGCGACCAGCAACCACGGCCGCTCATGGGCCAATGTTCGGTTTGATACAGGAAGCGGAGCCATAGATATCCTCGCTAGGGCTTGCAGGCAGGTATGGGCAAGACCTAGATGCGCGCCCTCACCATTAGGCAGTATTATGACGCACGATATCCAGATCATAGGTGGCGGCCTCGCCGGAAGCGAAGCGGCTTGGCAACTTGCCAAACGCGGATTCAAGGTCCGCCTGTCCGAAATGCGCGGTAGCGGAGAGATGACGCCCGCGCACCAGACCGACGGACTGGCCGAACTGGTTTGCTCCAATTCCTTCCGGTCTGATGATGACGAAAAGAATGCGGTTGGCCTGCTACATCATGAAATGCGGCGGCTGGATTCATTGATTATGCAGGCGGGTGAGGTTGCCCGCGTGCCCGCCGGATCGGCGATGGCCGTAGACCGCGACCTTTTCTCTGCTGAGGTGCAAAGGGCGCTGGAAGAGCACCCCAACATCACCATCGTGCGCGAACGGGTGGATACGCTGCCTGACAATGGTCCTGCCATTGTCGCCACCGGACCATTGACCGCCGCATCGCTGGCACAAAGCATAGTCGGCGCGACTGGTCAGGAACGTCTCGCATTTTTCGATGCCATCGCTCCAATCATTCACCGCGACAGCATCGATATGGATGTATGCTGGGTCCAGTCCCGCTGGGACAAGACAACCAGCGCCTCCAATCCGGAAGGTGATTATATCAATTGCCCGCTGACGCGTGAGCAATACATCACGTTTCATCAGGGTCTGATGGATGGCGAAAAAACCGAGTTCCGCGAGTGGGAAGAAAACACGCCCTATTTCGATGGCTGCATGCCGATCGAAGTCATGGCCTCACGCGGTGTAGAAACTCTCAGATATGGGCCCATGAAGGGAGTCGGGCTCGATAATCCGTACGATACCTCGGAAGAGTTTCCACAAGGAAAATGGCCTTACGCCGTGGTGCAACTGCGTCAGGATAACAAACTTGGCACACTTTGGAATATGGTCGGTTTCCAGACGAAGCTGAAATACGGGGCGCAGGTCGAACTGTTCCGCACCATTCCGGGCCTAGAAAATGCCGAATTTGCTCGGCTGGGTGGATTGCATCGCAACACCTTCCTCAATTCCCCCGTGGTTCTGGACCGCCAACTGCGCCTGAAAGGCAACGAACGCATCCGGTTTGCCGGACAGATTACGGGTTGCGAGGGCTATGTCGAAAGCTCTGCGATCGGGCTGATGGCGGGAATGATGGCCGCTGCCGAATTGGCGGGAGGGGATTGGAGCGCCCCGCCCCGCACCACTGCACTTGGCGCGCTGTTATCACACATTACCGGAGATGCCGACGCCGCCACTTATCAGCCGATGAATGTGAATTTCGGTCTGTTTCCACCTCTGCAAGAGGTACGGAAAAAGCAGCGAAAGGAAGCTTACACCTTACGGGCAAAAGCGGACATGGGTTCCTGGCTTGCCGAGACGGAAGTTGTGCCTGCATAAAGGCTGCTCAGCATCGACACGCCGGCTTTGTTCGCCGTTTAGGTGCAGTGGTCGCGAACTCTGCTTGCGTTAACTTACGGTCGCCATCGCCATCCGCTGCGTCGAACTTGGTCGCCGTAGTGACCGCCCATTCTTCAAAGGTCAGCAGATTGTTGCCATCCTGATCAAGCTTTTTGAAAGCGCTGGTCCGGGTGGAAAGCATCTCGGCCCGTGTAATTGCCAGATCCCGGTTCCGATCATACCGGAAGAACCTGCGTTGCTCCCGGCTCAGCTGCGTGGCCTCTGGCGGGGTCGGTCCGCGCAGTAGCCCCGGATCGGCTTCCGGCAGATCAGGTTCCGCTGTGTTATCATCAGCAATTACAAAGGGCTCCGGCGGGGGAGCGGCTTGTTCAACCTGCGCCCTGCCCTGCCACCAGAACATGCCTACACCCGCCAGCATCAATGCCAGCACAGCGCCCAATATCATCCGATCCATCGGATACCCCGCTCCCTCTCCTTATCTGCCAGTTAAGCCTGTTCGCACTGCAAGAGCAAGGCTGGGAAATCCATCAAGCATCGGACGCTGTTTCGATACGGCGCGCTGGCCGAGTGCTCCAAGGACAACGAATGGGCGCAGTCCTCGTGGCATTTTGCCTTGTCGGAGCACTGACTGGCTATCCACTATGGGTAATTTGCCATGATCATATCCGCGTTCCACCAGATCGGCGAAGGAGAAATTGCGGGCCAGATGATCAAGTGCAATGACGTTGGTCTCGGCGCCAATAAAACGGGCCAGCGCTTGCCAAGACGCTCTGCGCCCCGAGGCAAATCGCTCCATGCCCGCAGAAGTTAAAGCCTCTCCAGCAACCAGTTCCTCACATCCATCGACCAGTTGGCCAAGGCCAGTTGCGCTCGCATTGCAAGAGTAAAGTTGCGCAAGGAGCGGCTCTCCTATCGGCCAATCAGAAGGCGGTTCGCTGAACCGATCACGCCACCAGGCGAGCTTCATCTGAGCAATGATCGGTTCGCTGGCTTCCGCGACAGCTCTGCCAAGTCGGGTGTCCAATGCAAACAGCGTAGCAAACGCCGCACGATCCCGAGAGCGAGCAGACCCTATTGCAATCCGGTAGATTGGCGGCAATTCAGTTAGGGTATTATCTTCCACAGCCCATTCATCGCATGATCGAGCGATCAGCAAAAGCCGGTCTGCGATTTTGTCTCTGGCCGCATTCAAGGCAGTTTCGACAGTCAAATGCTAAGATATTAACCGTGTTCATTTTCGCTCCGATTACTTCTGACTGCGTATGACCGCAGTATGCCGGAACCGCTCTCTTCAAAATCGACGTTTTTATCGCGTCTGCTGCAGGATCGGTCCGGCAACACATTGGCAATCGTTGCTGCTGCAATCGCACCGCTTTTGGCAATAACCGGCAGCGCTGTCGACATTGGACGCGGTTATGTGACCGAAAGTCGCCTTCAGCAGGCTTGTGATGCCGGAGTGCTCGCCGCGCGCAAAACGCTCGGGTCGGACCTTCCACCAAGCAGCAAACTCCTCGACGAAGTGCGTACGGTTGGAAATGATTTCTTCGATCTGAACTTTCCAGATGAACGGTATGGTACCGAGAGCCGGTCTTTTGTCATGACATTGGAAGAAGATTTCGCGATTTCAGGCAGGGCCAGCGTCATACTTCCTACGGCAATTATGAGGATTTTCGGCAAAGAGACGATCGATGTTGGCGTTGCGTGTCAGTCGCGGATGAACTTTACCAATCTCGATGTCATGATGGTGCTTGATGTTACCGGTTCGATGCGGAACACCAATGACGGCGATTCCATGCCTCGTATCGATGTGATGCGCAGCGTAATCAAGGAGTTCCATGGCAATCTGGAGGCTTCGAAAGCACCCGATACGCGTGTTCGCTACGGGTTTGTTCCGTACTCGACCAATGTGAATATCGGCAGCCTGCTTCAGAACGATTGGGTGGTCGATGACTGGACCTACCAGTCGCGCGAACTTAGCGCCACAACCAGTACCCTCGGCACGCGTACGTATACCACCAATTGGGCGACAGTCTCAGGCGCACGTAGTAGCTGGGCAACGACGTCCACTTACGAAGCGACATTTTACCCGGCAACTTCGGCACCGGACCCCGGTGAAGGTGACGCGATCGGAGGTAGTGGAACCAGTGCCAGTTACAAATGTGAAGGTACGACGCCCTCTTCTACAATAGCGACAAATGAAACCCTGTTAGGCGAAACATCCGAAGTGTTCGTCGGGCCGCCACCCGGTATCAGGGAAATAGATCATATGCGCCGTCTAACGGATGGTGCGCGTTATCGTACCAGACGAAATGGCACCACTTGCATTGTCGAAGAGCAGGTTGATGCCGATTATATACAGACATATGACCGCGTCACTGATCCGAAAGAAAGTATTGCGACCAACTGGCGGTATGCGCCGATCTCCCGCGATGTAAGTTCATGGAGGACGACAGCCACTGGCTGTATGGAGGAAGTACAAACTACCGAAATATCCGACTTCACTAATGTCGATCTTTCGCAGGCTATGGACCTCGATATCGATCACATCCCTAACGGCAGCGATAGTACCAAATGGCGACCATCCTACCCCGACATTATCTACGCCCGTTCGCTTAGTAATTCCGGTAATGGAAGCTTCACCACCGAAGAGGTGGTGACATCCAGCACATTTGCGCAAACCGGCAAATGGTGGATGTCTGCCTGCCCTGCTTCTGCAGTGAACCTGTCCGAAATGAACGCGAGTGCGTTATCGAACTACCTCGATACACTCACTCCGCAGGGCGCCACCTATCACGACATCGGCATGCTGTGGGGGGCTCGGCTTCTTTCACCAAGCGGCATCTTTGCGAGTGAGAATACGGATGTATCGGCGGATAAGCCGACAACACGCCATATGATCTTCCTGACCGACGGGCAAACCGAAGCATATGATGTCGCTTACGGGGCGTATGGCATTGAAGGCCTCGATCGTCGGCGCTGGAGCCCTGAGTCGCCCATGACCCTTACCCAGACTATCGAGAACCGGTTTTTGTTCGCCTGCAAAGAAGCAAAGAAGAAGAACATTACGATGTGGATCATCGCGTTTGGAACGACAGTAAATCCGACGATGACCGAATGCGCCGGCGATGGCCATTATTTCACAGCAAACAGTGCATCAGAGCTGGATAATGCGTTCTCGTCGATTGCGCGGTCTATGGGTGATTTGCGGGTTAGTAAATGATGCGCTCTGCCAAAACCACTATCATGGCTGACAACTCCGGAGCGAGCATAGTCGAGTTCGCGATGGTGGCGCCGATCCTGTTGCTTGTGCTGGTCGCCATCTTCGACATCAGCTTCAACGTTTATGTCGATTCCGTTCTGCAAGGGACAATGCAGAAGGCCGGACGAAACTCGACTGTTGAAGGGGCAGACTACAGCAAAATTGACGCGAAGCTCACCGAGCAAGTTCGTAAACTCGTACCGAGCGGAGCGATTACTTTCGACCGGAAGGCCTATACGAACTTCTCCGATGTGGCGAAGCCTGAAGAATTTATTGACGAAAACGGTGACGGTATCTGCAACGATGGCGAGGTTTTCGAGGATACCAACAACAACAAACTGTACGATACGGATCGAGCGCTAAGCGATACTGGCGGAGCAGACGACGCGGTTATTTACTCTGTTAATGTGGAATATGAGCGCATGTTCCCTCTCGCAAATTACATCGGTGTGGATCCCACGCGGACAGCTACCGCAGCGACCATCCTGCGTAACCAGCCATTCGAACTGCGCACCATCACACCTAAGCCGGAGCACTGCGCGTGAGAAAGCTTCGCAAGATAATGCGGTCGTTGAAATACGATAAGCAAGCAGCCGCCCTGACCGAATTTGCTTTGGCACTGCCGCTTGTTCTTGGCGGAGGTCTGTTCGGAATTGAAACGGCGTATTTTACGGTCATCCACATGCGCGTAAATCAAGCGGCAGCGCACATCGCCGACAACGCGTCGCGTATCGGCGACACCTCGACCATTGATAACCGAAAGATCTATGAAGACGATGTACGCGACCTGATGATCGGAGCGGACATCCAGCTCAAAGTTCTCGACCTATTCGAATATGGCCGCGTGATTGTATCCAGCCTGGAGACCGATGCGGATACCAGGGGCGAACCGCAGTGGATCCACTGGCAGCGATGCATGGGCAAACTTGGTTGGTACTCAACTTATGGTGAGCAGGATGACAGAAGCAAGCTCGGCGAAGGAATGGGGCGCAAAGGGGAAAAGGTAGCGGCCCGGTCCCACCAGCCCGTGATGTTCGTAGAAGTGACTTATGAGTATCAGCCTCTGTTCACCGACAAGTTTGTCGGGCAACGCTATCTGCATTCCTATTCAGCCTTCACCGTTCGCGCTGATCGTGACCTTTCGAAAATTTATCAACGGAATGACTTTGCACCGGAGAAGCCGGCTGATTGTGATACGTATGAAGATCTAGACGGTAATCCCGGAGACGGTAGCAAAGTCAACAAACCAGGTAGCGTTGACGGGCCCGGTAGCGACCCTGACTACGGAGATGGCGCAAGCGAGGGAACGTGCCATACGACCAAGAAAGACGGATATCACTGTCACGAGAATAAAGGCAAAGACAAAGACAAAGACGGCGACGACGATGACGAAGATAAAGGCGGTATCGGTGTGGAAGTCGGGGTAGGCGCCTCCAGCGGTGGAATTGGTGTTGGGATTGGTATCGGCGGCTAGAAAAGATATTTGCCAACGGTAACGAAAAAGCGGGTCGCCCGGCGGGATGCCGTGTAACCTGCGCCTAATTCACGTAGCAAACCCTCTTTACCGCCTCCACAATCCGGGCACTATCCAGCAGGGCCAGCTTTTCAAGATTGGCCGCATAAGGCAGCGGCACATCTTCATTCGTCACCCGCAGAACCGGTGCATCCAGATCGTCGAAGCCCTCATCCATACAGATCGCAATGATTTCCGAAGCGATGGAACAGGTCGGCCAGCCTTCCTCTGCCACGATCAGACGATTGGTTTTCTTCAAGCTTTCTAGCACTGTCCGTTTGTCCAGAGGCCGTAGTGTCCGCAAGTCGATCACTTCGGCTTCGATACCCTCGCCTGCCAATTCCTCGGCCGCTTCCAGTGCAAGGCCCACGGCGATAGAATAGGATACGATGGTGACATCGCTGCCCTCGCGCATGATCCGCGCCTGGCCAATCGGCAGAACCCAGTCATCGATATCGGGTACATCGAAGCTGCGTCCGTAGACGAGCTCATTCTCGAGAAACACTACGGGATCCTCGGTCCGGATGGCCGCCTTCATCAGGCCCTTTGCATCGGCAGCGTCATAGGGCGCAATTACAATAAGGCCCGGAACACTGGCGTACCACGGCCCGTAATTCTGGCTGTGCTGCGCGCCCACCCGGCTGGCTGCACCGTTCGGGCCGCGGAAGACCACCGGGCAGCGCATCTGGCCGCCCGACATGTAGTTCGTCTTCGCTGCAGAGTTCACGATGTGATCGATCGCCTGCATCGCGAAATTGAACGTCATGAATTCCACAACCGGACGCAGACCACCCATCGCAGCACCCGTGCCGATACCGGCAAATCCATATTCGGTGATCGGAGTATCGATCACCCGCTTGTCGCCAAATTCATCCATCAGGCCCTGTGTGACTTTGTAAGCGCCCTGATATTCGGCAACCTCCTCACCCATCACGAAAACACGATCATCGCGGCGCATTTCTTCGGCCATCGCATCGCGCAAAGCTTCGCGCACGCTCGTGGAAACCATTGCCGTGCCATCTGGAACGCTAGGGTCCGGACGCATGGCGCGTTCCTGCGCCTGCGGCTTGCTTACTTGTGCCTCGGCGGGTTCGCGTCCGACATCCTTGCCCTCACCTGCCTTGTCATCTTTGGCAGGAGATTCTTCGGGAGCGGGAGAAGCTTCATCGCTTGCGCCAGCTTCTTCGCCTTCGCTCAGCAGCGTTGCAATGACGGCACCGACGGCCACATTCTCTGTACCTTCTTCGACAAGGATTTTGCCCAGCGTACCTTCGTCGACGGCTTCGAACTCCATCGTTGCCTTGTCGGTTTCAATTTCCGCAATGATGTCACCGATCGCGATATCGTCGCCTTCGGCCTTCATCCACTTTGCCAGTGTTCCTTCTTCCATTGTCGGCGAAAGAGCTGGCATTTTCAGATCGATTGCCATGACTTAATACTCCTCCACCAAAACATCGGTGTAGAGTTCGCTCGCATCCGGCTCTGGCGAATTCTCGGCAAAATCTGCAGATTCCGAAACACGTGCGCGAATGGCCTTGTCGATAGCCTTCAATTCGTCCTCACTTTTACCATTTTCGATCAGGGCCTTCTTGATCAATTCTATCGGATCGTGATGATCCTTCTGGTCCTGAACTTCCTCGCGCGTACGGTATTTTGCAGGGTCCGACATGGAGTGCCCGCGATATCGATATGTGTTGAGCTCCATCAAAACCGGCCCATTGCCTTCGCGGACATATTTATAGGCCACTTCAGCAGCGGCCCGCACTTCCAGCACGTCCATTCCGTTTACTTCCATACCGGGAATGCGAAAGGCCGTACCGCGTCGATAAAAACGGGTTTCGGCGCTCGACCGCTTGGTCGCCGTACCCATAGCATATTGGTTGTCCTCAACCACAAACACTATCGGCAGCTTCCATAGCGCAGCCATATTGAAGGTTTCGTAGACCTGACCCTGGTTGGCCGCGCCATCACCAAAATAGGCAAGACAGATACCACCATCACCGCGATATTTGTGGGCCATAGCCAGTCCACCACCAAGCGGCACCTGCGCACCGACGATACCGTGCCCGCCATAAAACTTATGCTCTGTACTGAACATATGCATAGAGCCGCCTTTGCCCTTGGATATGCCAGCCTGACGCCCGGTCAGCTCCGCCATGATAACCTTGGGCTCGATACCATAGGCGAGCATGTGGCCATGATCGCGATAGCCGGTGATGACGCTGTCCTTGTCGCCATCCAGCCCGGATTGCAGACCGATAGCAACCGCTTCCTGACCAATATAAAGATGACAGAAGCCGCCGATAAGGCCCAAACCATAAAGCTGTCCTGCACGTTCCTCAAAACGGCGGATGAGCAGCATCTGTTTGTAAAATTCGAGCATCTGCTCGTCGCTGGCGTTGAAGCTCTTCTGCTCCTCGAACGCCGTCTGCAGGCTGTGAAGGGCGAAATCCTCATCATCCTGAGTAGCGGGCTTTGCAGGGGTCTTGCGGGCTTTCGAAGGCTTGGCCAAGCTCGTCATTCCTCTTCAATTACAGTATGCGGCAGCGGTGCTGCGGAGATGGGCCCTTATTGGCCCAACCAAGCAACATCCGCAACGTTTGCGAGAAGGAATTTAGGCCACACCAAAACGGCGCCGACAGAACCGTATAGAAAAGCTATCAGCCCCCAGGCTCTAGCGTCAAAACGATTTCGTCGGGATGTACCACATGCATATTTCTGCGCAGCAGCTCCCCCACCATGTCAGGATCTGCGTGATCAGGATGCAGTGCATTGACCCGCCCCTTCATCTCGGACCGCTTCGCCTCCAGCACCGCGACCTGCCCCTTGCGCTGTTCAAGCAAACTCGCTTGTTCGCCCCAGGCAAGCAGACCGCTAGGCCCCAGAAGAGCAAGGCCGGCCAGCACAAGCAGCGAAATCAGGGCCACGCCCTGAATCACCTGCTCGCGCCGTGAAACCAATTTGTGTCCGCCATGCGTCATAAGACTGTAAGAATCATAGTTAACGCCTCCATTCAAGCGTTTTTTGCAAATGATTCAAACTATTGGATTTAATATGAGCGCGGCAATCCAAGAACGTGCTCCGACAGGTAGCTCAGGATAAGGTTGGTCGAGATCGGAGCGACCGTATAAAGCCGAGCTTCGCGGAACTTACGCTCCACATCGTACTCTTCGGCAAAACCAAACCCGCCATAGGTCTGGACGCACATGTCGGCCGCAGCCCAGCTTGCTTCGGAAGCAAGCATCTTGGCCATGTTCGCCTCTTCACCTGCATTACCGCCCTGATCGTAAACCTCGGCTGCGTGATAAACCATAAGCTCTGCCGCACGCATCTGGGCGTAGCAGCGCGCAATGGGGAACTGAATGCCTTGATTCTGACCGATCGGGCGTCCAAAAACCTGCCGGTCCTTGGCGTAGTCGCTCGCCTTCTCGATGAACCACTTCGCATCACCGATACACTCTGCCGCAATCAGAACGCGTTCGGCATTCATGCCGGAAAGAATGTAGCGGAAGCCCTTACCTTCTTCCCCGATCAGCGCCGATTTCGGAATGCGCAATTCGTCGAAGAATACCTCGCATGACGAATGATTCATCATTGTGCGGATCGGCTTGATGGTCATTCCGCCCGATTTCTGGGCTTCCTGCATATCGACCAAAAACAGCGAGAGACCTTCTGTTTTCTTGGCGCTTTCTCCCTTAGGCGTTGTGCGCGCCAGGAGCATCATAAGATCGGAATGCTCTGCCCTGCTGGTCCATATCTTCTGGCCGTTGATAACATATTCGTCGCCATCGGGATGGGCGAAGGTGCGCAGAGAAAGGGTATCGGTTCCGCTGGTGGGCTCCGACACGCCAAAGGCTTGCAACCGCAAACTGCCGTCGGCAATCTTGGGCAGAAAATGCGATTTCTGATCTTCGTTACCATAGCGCAGCAATGTATTCATCACATACATCTGGGCATGAGCCGCGCCGCCGTTGGAACCGGATGCCTGAATTTCCTCCATAATCACTGCGGCTGCATCCAATTTCAGACCGCTGCCACCATATTCCTCCGGGATAAGCGCAGCGAGGAAACCTGCCTTGGTCAGAGCATCCACAAATTCCGATGGATACGCCCGGTCACGGTCTTTGTCCCGCCAGTATTCGCCGGGAAACTCGTCACACAGCGCGCGCACCGCGCGGCGAATTTCGGTCAGATCTTCACGCTCTTCCATCGATTACTCCACTGCTTTGCGATGCTCCATGACGTGCGGAGCGGCACCGCGCAACCAATGGAGCCGCCAAGCGCCCGGTACGCTTTACAAAACACACCATTTGCGGCTATATAGTTTCTATTGAAACCAATTTGACGAGAGACACTGCCATGACCGACCTGTTTGAGAATCCCGCCGGCCTAGACGGATTTGAGTTCGTCGAATTCTGTGCGCCCGAAAAAGGTGAGTTGGAGCCTGTGTTCAAGGCGATGGGGTTCGCTCACGTTGCTTCACACCGTAGCAAGGACGTGCATCTTTGGCGGCAGGGCAATATCAATCTGATCGCCAACTACGAACCGCGCAGCGCCGCGTGGTATTTTGCCCGTGAGCACGGTGCATCGGCCTGTGGGATGGGATTTCGCGTCAAAGACGCCGTGAAAGCGTATGACCATTTGATCGAAAAAGGCGCAGAGCCGGTTGCCAACGAGCCCGGACCAATGGAACTGCGAATCCCCGCCATTCGCGGTATCGGCGGTGCCATTGTCTATCTGATCGACCGTTATTCCGACGATGGCGAAGACAGCCTGTCGATTTACGATATCGATTTCGAATACCTTCCAGGTGTCGAAAAGCATCCTGAGGGCGCAGGCTTCGATATCATCGACCATCTGACGCACAACGTTTACAATGGCCGTATGTCCTATTGGGCGGACTATTATGAAACACTGTTCAACTTCCGTGAAATTCGCTTTTTCGACATCAAAGGCGAATATACCGGATTGACATCGAAGGCCCTCACTGCACCCGACGGCAAGATCAAAATCCCACTCAATGAAGAGGGTGAAGGTGGCAAGGGCCAGATCGAAGAATTCCTGAAGGAATTTAATGGCGAAGGCATCCAGCACATTGCTCTTATCTGCGATGATCTGGTAGCCGCATGGGATCGACTGAAGGATTTTGGTGTGCCCTTCATGACCGCCCCGCCCCAAACCTATTACGAGATGCTGGACGAGCGTCTTCCCGGTCACGGCGAAGATGTGGACGCGCTCAAAATGCGGGGCATTTTGATGGACGGCACGACCGAAGGTGGCCAGCCCCGCCTGCTGTTGCAGATATTTGCGGAAGCGCAGGTCGGCCCCGTGTTCTTCGAATTCATCCAGCGCAAGGGCGACGATGGCTTTGGTGAAGGCAATTTCAAGGCACTATTCGAGAGTATGGAACGCGACCAGATCAGCCGTGGGGCGCTAGAGGTTGAAGAGACGGAGCCGGCAGAATGAGCGCACATCCGGTTAAACTCGGCGGCGTTCACCATGCGGCCTATCGTTGCAAAGATGCCAAAGAGACCGTCGAATGGTATTCCAAAGTGTTGGGCATGGAGTACACATCGGCTTTCTCCGAAGACTACGTGCCGTCCACCGGCGAATACGACCCGTACATGCACGTATTCCTCGATGCCGGAAACGGCAACATCCTCGCATTTTTCGAGCTTCCGAACCAAAAAGACATGGGCCGTGACGAGAATACCCCGGCTTGGGTCCAGCATCTGGCGTTTCGTGTGAACACCCTTGAGGAATTGCTGAGCGCCAAAGATCATGTCGAAGGCCTCGGGATAGATGTTCTCGGCCCAACCCATCACGGAATTTTCAAGTCGATTTACTTCTTCGATCCGAATGGCCACCGCGTAGAATTGGCCGCAGACATAGGTACGGACGAGCAATTTGCCGAGTTGAAACGCGTGGCTATGCCGATGCTGGATGAATGGAGCAAAACGAAAAAGGCACCGCAGCATGCGGCCTGGCTGCATGAAATTGCTCGGGAAGAACATGCTGATAGGACTGACTGACGTCTTGACGGAACTTCCCTCTCTGCCATTGCGTTATCCGGGCACACACGGCAGGGATTTTTATGACGACATCGACGACACCGACCGCTGCAGGCGAAAGCTTTGACCGGACGGTCAACACAGTGGGTACATTGCAGGATACTTTGGTCGGGATGGCAGAAGGCTTTATCGCCGCGCTACCCAATATTGCGATCGGCATCGTCGTTCTGCTGATTACCTGGATCGCGGCGAAATTTGCCGTGCGAATTGCCGACGGGGTCACCGGTAAGACAGAAATCCGGCCAAGCCTGAAAAATCTGATCGACACTTTGGTAAAGCTGGCGATCTGGCTGATCGGCTTGATGGCAGCACTGGTCGTGATGATGCCTGGCTTCACTCCCGCCAGCGTCATCGCTGGACTTGGCATCGGCGCAGTCGCCATCGGCTTTGCCTTTCAGGATATTTTTGAAAACTTCCTTGCCGGCGTGCTCATCATGCTGCGGGAAAAAATGCGCATTGGCGATGTGATCGAATGTGAAGGCATAACTGGCAAGGTCGAGCTTATTACTTTGCGGGAAACCTATGTGCGCAAGCTTTCGGGCGAAGTGACTCTGGTTCCCAATTCCATGTTGTTCAAAAATCCGGTCGAAATCCTGACCGACGAAGGGAACCGTCGTCACGAAGTGGTGGCAGGCGTATCGTACGATACCGATCTGAATCATGCCTCGAAAGTTATCCGCGGCGCTGTCGAAAGTGTCGATGATGTCTTGACCGATAAGGGCATCGACGTCTTTGCTATAGAATTCGCCGACAGCTCGGTAAATTTCAACGTCCGCTGGTGGGCCGGCTCCAGTCCTCGCGCTGGCCATGAAAGCCGCGATGCAGTCGTACGCGCGATTAAGCGTGCTCTGGATGATGCAGGGATCGAAATTCCGTTCCCTTACATCACCCATACTTTCAAGGAACGGGTACCAATGGGCAATCAGCCGGGCGAAGCGAACATAACCGACTAAAATTACCTGCTGGCTTTCCACTGCAAGGTTCTGCACCTGAGTGGCGATGTCTGTATCCCATCACCCAAAGACGCCTACGGGTAAGCCGGAAGGGCTATCGCGCCGCAGTGAATTCGCACTCGCCGCGATTACCGGCGCGACCGTAGCAAATGCCTATTACATCCACCCGATCATTGCCGATATCGGTCCTGACTTCGGTGTCGGTCCGGTAGCCATCGGCCTGGTTCCGGCTGCCAATCAGATTGCGCTGGCTCTGGGTATTTTTCTGCTGTTGCCTTTGGGCGACCGGTATTCTGCCCGCCAGCTATCGCTGATCTTGTCCGCAGCGCAGGCGGTCGCACTTTTTCTTATGGCCTGGGCCGAGAGTTTTATGCTCTTTATCGCAGGATCAACCCTGCTCGGCTTCGTCACCATCGTGCCCTACCTGTTGCCCTCATACGCTTCAAAAAGGGTGGCGCGGAAAACATTGGGCAGCGTGACCGCAACCCTGACTGCCGGGATTATCGTCGGTATTTTAATTGCCCGGGTAGGCGCAGGAATTATCGCAGAGTTTCTTGACTGGAGAGTTGTCTATTGGATTGGAGGGTCAATCATGGTCGGCGTGACTTTGGCCATACCGCTGGTACTGGAGCCCCGGCGCACTGACCCCGATCCTGCGAAACCCACTCCCTATTGGTCCCTTGTCCTATCCACCCTGACCCTAATGAAAGAGTATCCGCTCGTTATTCGATCGGGCCTGATACAGGCACTGAATTTCGGGATATTCCTGTCGGTCTGGCTGGCTCTCGCCTTTCATTTGACCAGCGATGCTATGGGCTACGGAACTGACACGGTGGGCTATCTTGCGGCGATTTCCGTGGTCAGTATTCTTGTTACTCCGGCATTGGGACGATGGGCAGACCGGGTCGGTCCATATCGCGCACGGTTCTGGCTCTCGGTCGCTCAGGCAGCGGGTATCGCCCTTCTTTACCCAATGGGCGGTAGTCTGTGGCTCCTGCTCATCCCACTCAGCATAATGAATCTGGTGGGTCCTTCCCTCGATGTGACTGGTCGCATGACATTTCTTGCGCTCGCGCCGGATATCCGCACGCGCCTCATGACCGGATACATTATCCTGATGTTCACCGGCGCAGGCATTGCCAGCTGGGCAGCGCCAGCCTCCTACGAATACGCTGGATGGGATGGCACAGTCTTGCTTGTCGGCCTTATGTCGCTGGGTATCGTCGCCCTGTCATGGCAAGCAAGGCGTACTGGCGAGTAAGCACGCTTCATTCGGCCTGAAGGTCTGCAAGGAATTTACGAATACGCTTCGCATTCTCGCCTAGATCGCTCACTCCCACGCGGCTTACCGATCGCATATCGATAATTGAACCGCTGTCATCAGGTACGACCCGCAGAACGACGTCATCGTTGAATTTTATCCAACTCGCATATGCAGTCGCTTCCAACCTGCCAGCATCAGGATCGACAAGCGCGATCGTCCAGCCCCGGTCTCTGGCAAGCTCCTCGGCAGATGCAATGACATCGGCAACAGGGGCATTGATTTTGATCGTTACGAGATCGTCATAGGCCTGGCTGTGAAGTTCGCGCCATTGCTCTTCACCGCCTTCAAGCCCGCGCAAATTATCTGGCGACAGAGGCAGTGCGACATAATTTGGCGGATCGGCAAGATCGGTTGTTGCATCGTGGATGGCGGGCACTCCGCTGGTAGAAATCACGCGGATAGTGAGTGCCCCCACGAAAATTCCACCGATGATCAGCCCAAGCAAGGCGCTGCGCCCATGTGGCCATTGCTGTCGTGCATTCATGATCAAACCGACGAGCGCCAGAATTGCAGCAGCAGCAGCCAAAAGCGCACCAAAAGCGAGCGAGAAAAATCCCGGCATTTTGCCGATAAGATCATATCTCGCCAGTGTCATACCGCCGAATGCGACAACAGTAGCGGCGAGAGCCAACATAAGCGAAGCGTTGCTAATCCGCCTGGTCCAAGGATAATCGCCGTTTGTCATCGCTCGTTCCTTGCAGATGGTGTGGTGTCCCCGAGAGGATTTGAACCTCCGGCCCCCGGATTAGGAATCCGATGCTCTATCCAACTGAGCTACGGGGACTAACCTTCGCTCTCAGGCTTTCCCATTAGGACGCACGATGAAGGCTGGCAACGGGGCAAACAGCGGCACGCCGCGCTAGTTCGCTTCCTCTGGCGGCACGACAGGAACCAGCAGCGGCGCGATTCCGACGCCCTCCTCCACCAAACCCTGCACCTCTTCTTTGCTGGCACGACCGTGGATCAACGCGTCTTCACGCTCCCCATAATGCATTTCGCGTGATTGCTGTGCAAAGTTCTTGCCTACCCAAGTGCTATCCTTGATCGTTTCGGCCTGCGCCTTTGCTAGAGCGATCATCGCAGATTTAATCTTCTCGGGCAGTTTTCCGCCTTCGCTCTTCTCGAGCAATTTTTGCGGAGGCGTCCCAGCGGATCGGCTGTTGCCCTTCGTCGGAACGGCCGGAGCCATAGGCGCCTTGCGAACAGTTTCCGATCCGCAATGTGGACACATCAAGAGTGCTCTTTCCAGCTGGCCTGTATAATCGTCGCTGGAACGAAACCACACTTCGAACCGGTGGGCGTTATCGCAGGTGAGATCGTATGCAATCATGGCACTAGACGGGGGATGGGCCGGCGGTTGGCCAAGCTGGGCACCTGACTGCGAACTTGTTCAATACGTTCAGCATCAATCTCGGCAAAACCGATGTTTGGGCCATCGCCGCCAAGGTCCAGCAGCACCTCGCCCCAAGGATCGACGACCAATGAATGCCCGTATGTTGTGCGACCATCGGCATGCTGGCCAACCTGCGCAGCCGCAACGACATAAGCACTTGCTTCGATTGCCCGCGCCCTTTGCAAAACGTGCCAATGCGCTTGGCCGGTGGGAACGGTGAAGGCCGCAGGAACAGCAATAAGATCGCACCGTGCCTTTCCTAACTCCTCAAACAGAGCGGGAAACCGTATGTCATAACAAATGGATAGACCGAGCTTTCCTGCAGGCGTCTGTGCGACAGTAACGGCTCGGCCCGCTTGATAGGCATTCGATTCCCGCCAACTTTCCCCGCCATCCAGATCGACATCGAACATGTGCAACTTGTCATAACGCGCTGCGATGTCTCCGTTTGATTCGATCAGCAGAGAGCGGTTTACCCAAAGGCCGTCCTCTTCACCCTTCAACGCAAGCGATCCCAACGCGATCATCAGGCCATACTTGGATGCCGCATCGCGCGCTTTGGCCAGCGTCAAATCACTGTCTTCACCGACAATGGAGCTGGCAGCGCGCTTCCGGTCCCGGTCGAGCAAGCCGGTCATTTCCGGCGTAAACAATATTGCCGCACCCTCGCCCGCGGAACGCTCCGCCAGATCAGCCACAGTCTGAGCGTTCACAGCCGGGTCGATGCCGCTTTGCATCTGGGCGATTGCTATGCGGGTCACGTTAGCGTGTGAAGTAGCGGAGAAACGCGTCACGCGGCCAGCAGTTCATCCAGTTTGCCCTCACGATCCAAAGCAGCCAACTCGTCCGATCCACCGACATGCGTATCACCGACAAATATTTGCGGCACAGTGCGAGCGCCAGGTGCACGCGCGACCATCTCGTCCCGCTTCGGTCCACCCATAGTGATATCGAATTCTTCGTAATCCACACTCTTGTCATCCAGCAGACGTTTGGCGCGGGAACAGTATCCACAGCCGAATTTGGTATAGATATCAACCTTTGGTGAACTCATGATCAGTGCCTCTTCAACGTGTTGGCAGGTCTTGAAACCTGCAATGTTCCGCCCACATTAGCATTTGCAACCGGTGCCGCAACGGGCCGATTGCATGACGCTAACGGATGCCGCGACTTGCGGGTCCGAATATCATTCGAATTGCTCACAGGAGAGTTTGTATGTCACGTTTTGATTTTACCCCCTACCGCCGCAGTACTGTGGGTTTTGACCGGCTGTTCGATGTGCTGGAAAGCCAGCACCGCTCTGGCAGCGGTGACAATTACCCACCATTCAATATCGAGAAGCGCGGCGAAGATGATTACCGCATCACGCTGGCCCTTGCCGGTTTCCGCGCCGACGATATCGATATTACAGCACAGCAGAACCTGTTGACTGTAATCGGGCGCAAGCGGGATGACACTCCCGAGGGCGAAATGCTGCATGTCGGCATCGCCAATCGCGGTTTTGAACGGCGATTTGAGCTTGCTGACTATGTTCGCGTCCACAGTGCTGATCTTGCGGACGGCTTGCTGACCGTCGATCTGGTACGCGAAGTGCCCGATGCGATGAAGCCCAAGAAAATATCCGTAAACGGCCAGCCTTCGCTTTCCATCGTGGACAGCGATGATGACCCAAAAGTCGGGCGCTCGACAGACGCCGCTTAACAGACGGCCCGATTGCTTAACGTGAAGCCCGCTCTCGCTCGGTGCGAGGGCGGGCTTTTTCATCACACGGAATTTCGAAACAATTCGGGGCAGACTCCGGGAAGGGTGTCTGCCCCGCGGCAAAAGCCGCCTAGTCGAAATCTGACCATCCGGGTCGCAAAAGATGGTCAACTTCCGAGAAGCTCGTGAAGCCATTTGGACGCCCCCTGGCAAAGCAGCGAGCCAGCAATTCTATGTCTTAATATGCAAGATCTATATCATATGATATATTACTGTATTGTATAGACGCGACATTCACCGCCGGTCTCAAAACCTTGAAGCCTAGACCAGACGCGATTGCTTCAATGCGGCCTCAATGAAACCAGAAAATAGCGGATGCGGTGCAAACGGGCGTGATTTCAGTTCAGGGTGGAACTGTACACCGATAAACCAAGGATGATCCGGTCGTTCGACAATTTCGGGCAGCAAGCCATCAGGCGACATGCCTGAAAATGCGAGGCCATCCCCCTCCAGCGCGTCGCGGAAAGCGCCATTAACCTCGTATCTGTGGCGATGGCGCTCTGAAATAACCGTTTCACCATCGTAAATACCGCTTACCAAACTGCCTTCGGACAGCTGCGCATCATATGCACCAAGGCGCATGGTACCGCCCAGATCGCCACCCTCTTCGCGCTTCTCGATGCCCTCTTCGCTCATCCATTCGGTAATTATTCCAACGACAGGCTCCTGTGTGGAGCCGAATTCTGTCGAAGATGCCGCGGCGTGTCCTGCAGATCGCGCCGCCTCGACACAGGCCATTTGCATGCCCAGGCAAATACCGAAAAACGGAACCTTGCGCTCTCGGGCAAAACGCACGCTGGCAATTTTGCCTTCGCTGCCCCTCTCGCCAAATCCGCCAGGTACCAGAATGCCGTGCAGCGGCTCCAGCTCTGAAGCCAGATCGCCATCATCTTTTTCAAAAATTTCGGCATCTATCCATTTGACGCGAACTTTGGTCCGGTTCGCCATGCCGCCATGAACCAACGCTTCATTGAGCGATTTATAAGCGTCCTGCAGGCCGACATATTTGCCTACGACGCCGATAGTTACCTCACCCTCGGGGTGGAAGAACCGGTCCGTAACGTCGTTCCATGCAGTCAGGTCAGGCGCTGGTGCATCGGTAATACCGAAACCGCGCAGCACTTCGCTGTCCAACCCCTCGCCGTGATATTGCAGTGGCACCGAATAAATCGAGGGTGCATCCAGCGCTGGAATCACTGACTCAGCGCGAACATTGCAGAATTGCGCGATCTTGCGCCGTTCACTGGTAGGAATCGGATGCTCGGCGCGGCATAGCAACAAGTCTGGTTTGATACCCAGGCTGGCCAGTTCGCGCACCGAATGCTGGGTTGGTTTGGTCTTCAGCTCACCTGCCGCAGCAATGTAGGGAACCAGTGTTACATGCACACTCAGTGTCTGCATCGGTTCCAGCTCGTTCCGCAGTTGCCGGATAGCCTCCATGAAAGGCAGCGACTCGATATCGCCTACGGTGCCGCCAATCTCGCACAAGATGAAGTCGAGATCGCCTTGATCCGCCAAAGCAAAATTCTTGATCGCATCGGTTACATGCGGGATCACCTGAACGGTGGCGCCCAGATAATCGCCGCGCCGCTCGCGGGCAATAATGTCCTGATAAACACGGCCTGACGTGATGTTATCGCTCTGTCGCGCCGAAACGCCGGTGAAGCGCTCGTAGTGACCAAGGTCGAGATCCGTCTCTGCCCCGTCATCGGTGACATAGACTTCGCCGTGCTGATACGGGCTCATCGTGCCCGGATCGACATTCAGATAAGGGTCGAATTTACGAATGCGGACCTTGTAGCCACGCGCCTGCAACAGCGCGCCGAGGCTCGCTGCCATGAGACCTTTTCCGAGCGAAGAGACCACACCGCCGGTAATAAAAATGAACCGCGCCATGGGAGAAAAGCCTTAAGCCGCAAGCCGGATTCGGGGCAAGCGAATTGCTGCCCGCATTTCCGGCTCGTCCACATCAATCTGTCCGAGGTGAATTATTCTGTTGCGCCGGCGAGCGGATCGTTTGGAGTTGCCGCTTCGTCTGCGGACGCACCTTCATCGCCCCCCGCTGCGACCGCACCGCTGGCAGCCAGCGGGTCTTCGTTCGCAGTGACCGTCCGGTCCAAAGTCGACTCAATCTCATTCCCCCCGGATAAATCGACCGCTAGAGCGGCCAGAGCAATCGACAGCACAACAAACAATATTGCCAGAATTCGGGTAGCCCGGGTCAGAAAATCAGCTGCGCCGCGCGCACTCATCATTCCGCCCGGCGAACCGCCAATACCAAGGCCGCCCCCTTCGGAGCGCTGCATCAGAATGATGCCGACAAGGGCAGCGGCCACGATAGCCTGGACAACGGTAAGGAAGAGAAACATGGATTTTGTGCTACTTTGCTTGCAAAATTCGGCGGTGCAACACAGCATTTAGACGCTGTGAGGCACTAAGCCAAGGGGGTGGTCATCGGCATCCCGGCACGGGAGCATCGCGGCCCGCAGTGCGGACCGAATTACTGCTCGCCATTCTCGCCAGCAGCCAAAGCGATATTCATGAAACTGTCTGCCGAAAGACTGGCACCGCCGACCAGCGCGCCACCAACATGGGGCACCGCGAGAATCTCTCGGGCATTCTCCGGCTTCACCGAGCCACCGTAAAGAATACGCATGCCCTCTGCCGCCTCATCGCCGAAGCGTGCTTGCAGGAAGGCATAAATAGCGCGGTGCATCGCCTCGATATCGTCCAGCGTCGCGACACGTCCGGTGCCAATTGCCCAGATCGGTTCGTAGGCAACAGTTAGCCGCTCGCCGGCATCATCCAGCTTTTCAGGCAAGGATGCTCTAAGCTGGTCGAGAACATATTCCTCGGCATCACCGGATTCTCGGACTTCTTCCGGCTCTCCGCAGCATATGATTGCATTCATACCGGCGTTTAATGCCGCGTGCAGCTTGGCCAGCACCAGTGCGCTGTCTTCGCTATGTTCCTGCCGCCGTTCGCTATGCCCAAGGATCACAAACTTAGCGCCTGCATCAGCAGCCATCGTGGCGGAAATATCTCCGGTATGCGCGCCGTCTTCACCCGAATGGCAATCTTGCGCGCCCACACCAATTTGCTCGGCCTCGCGGTGGACGGCGTGAATCAAGGTGAATGGCGGCGCGACGGCCACCTCCACCTTCATATATCTCTGGGCGGCACGATCGATAGTGCGCGATTCCGACAGCATGGCGCGCGTGCCGTTCATCTTCCAGTTCCCGACGATGTAGGGTCGGTTGCTCATGCGGATTTCCTGATAAACTTTATGTGTGCCGTTCGTTAGACGGTTAGAGAGGCGGTCCGCTAGCCGAGCGGAGGCAATAGGTCAAAACCCTTCGCCACCTGTTGCGGCAAGGACGCAGCGCCTATAGAGACTTCAATCCAGAATAGCTCCGGATTTCGGGGCATGCCCGCAATTATCTCTCCGGACAGTAGCTCACGATGATCAATACCTTCCGCAGTTTTTTCCAGTCCAAGATCGGTCTCGCGATCACTCTGGCATTTCTGGCCCTGATCGGTTTTGCTTTTGCCAGCATGGATGTTTCGTCCAGCGGCACCTTTGGTGGTCTATCCGGCACCAGCAGTGTGGCTGTGGTAGGCGAGGAGCGCGTAAGCACCGCTGATTTGAGCCAAGCGGCTACGAATGCTCTCGATCAGGTGCGGCAGAGCAACCCTACCATATCGATGCCAGCGTTTATTGCTGAAGGCGGGCTGGACCGGGTTCTCGACAGTCTATTGGACCGGACCTCTATAGCCGAGTTCGGGCGCAAATACGGATTGAGGGCCGGTGACAATCTGGTGAACAGTGAAATCCGCCGTATTCCCGGCTTTCGTGGGGCTGACGGCAATTTCAGCGAAGAAACCTATCGCGGTGTATTGCAGCAGCAGGGGCTGAGCGAGGCCGATGTGCGCAATGATCTGGCGCAGGGTCTGCTTGCGCAGCAGGTAGTGGTGCCTGTTGCTCTGGGTGCACAATTGCCGGACAAGATGGCTAGCCACTATGCTGCTCTGGTCAAGGAACGTCGCCAGGGCTCGCTCGGGCTTCTTCCCAGCGCTCTGTTTGCTCCCGAGAAAGACCCGACCAAAACGGAGGTCAAAGCATTTTATGATGGTAATCGCAGCGACTATATCCGACCCGAACGCCGGGTTCTGCGCTACGCCACTTTCGGCATGGACGCGTTGGGTGCGCGGGCCGAACCGACCGAAGCCGAACTGCGCGCACGCTACAGTGAAAACAAAGCAGCATATTCAGCTAGCGAAGAGCGCACTTTCACACAGGTGATCGTCCCTACGCAGCAAGCTGCCAATGCCATTCGCAGCCGTGTGACGGGAGGCGGCGCGTTGGCCGCAGCCGCTCAGGAAGCGGGGCTGGAAACAGCGCAAATAGGCCCTGTCGCCCGGGGCGACTTTGCCCGCCAAACCTCCCCCGCCGTGGCGCAGGCTGCGTTTGACACGGCGAACGGCAAGATCGCGGAACCGGCCCGTAGCGGCCTTGGCTGGCATGTGGTTCAGGTGAACAATATCAACAGTATCAGCGGCCGCAGTTTTGAACAGGCGCGCGGAGAGATACTGGAAGCCTTGCGTTCGGAAAAACGTCGCCGTGTCGTCAATGAACTGGCTGCATCTCTGGAGGAGCGATTGGCCGATGGCGAATCCTTGGGCGATGTCGCAGGCGAGGTGGACGCGGAAATCTCTTCAACCAAGCCGGTCACTGCCGCAGGGCTGGTATACGGTACGCGTGACGAGCAGGTGGCCGAAATTTTGCGCCCAGTGCTGGCCACCGCTTTCCAGATGGAGGAAGGCGAGCCGCAACTGGCTGAAGCCGTTCCGGGCGAAACCTTTCTGCTGTTCGAAACCTCAACCATTACTCCTTCGGCCACAGCCCCGCTGGCGGAGATCGAGGACGAAGTGAAAGCAGCATGGAAACTGGCGCAAGGTTCCGTTGCAGCACGCGAAGCGGCAGATCGTATTCTAGAGCGGGTTCAGGACGGGCAGAGCCTGGCTGCGGCATTCGCAGCAGAGAAAGTCAGTCTTCCCCGTCCCGATTCGATCAACCTGACCCGCGAGGAAGTGCTGCAGAGCGGGCAGAGGATTATCCCGCCACTCGCCCTGTTTTTCTCAATGGCGGAGGGCTCTACCAAACGCCTCGAAGCAGAAAACAACAATGGCTGGTTCGTAGTCGGGCTGGACGATATCGAAGCCGGCCTGATCGCCCGCGATGACCCCTTGTTTGCGCAGGCCAAACAGCAATTCTCCCAAACTTTGGGCAGTGAATATACGGCGCAATTCATCGCGGCGGTAAGGACCGATGTCGGTATCGATCGCAACGAGGATGCGGTGGATGCTGTGCGCCGCCTGCTTGTCGGCGAAAACTAGGACATCGGACCCGCCAATGAGACCTGCGGGGTTATCGAATGCGGCTGATGCCGCCGCTCTTCTGGCCGAGGGGAAGGCGGCTTTGGTATGGCGTGAATTGGTCGCGGATACCGAAACACCGGTAGGCGCTGCAGTAAAACTGATGGAGCCGGAACGCGGGGATTTTCTTCTGGAATCGGTCGAGGGCGGCGAAGTTCGCGGGCGTTACAGCTTGCTGGGACTGGACCCCGATCTGGTGTTCCGTTCCGACACAAACGGTGCGTCAATCAACCGCCATTGGAAAACCGACCGCGATGCCTTCGATCCATGTTCCGGGAAACCAACGGACGCTCTGCGAGATCTGATCGCGAGCAGCCGGATCTCTGTGCCCGATGGCCTTCCTCCGGCACTAGCCTGCGTTGTCGGTTACTTCTCTTACGAGACAATCGGCATGGTCGAGTGTGTCCCGCGCGCAGGCAATCCCGGCCTCAGCCTGCCGGACATGGTGTTTACCCGCCCCACCCTGCTGCTGGTGTTCGATTCATTGTCCGACAGGCTATTTTGCGTTGCGCCCTTGTGGCCGTCAGAGACTTCACCCGATACCGGGCTGGAGCTGGCAAGCGAAAGAATCGACGAAGCTTTGCTGCGTCTAGGCAATGCCGTTCCTGCGCAAGCTCCTCTAAAGGAGTTGCCGGACATGGATCCGGCCCATGCAATGGCGGGCGAAGACTATGCGGCGATGGTTGCAAAGGCGAAGGACTACATCGTTGCAGGCGACATCTTTCAGGTTGTCCTCTCACAGCGTTTCTCGTGCCCTTTCCCGCTACCGCCGCTCGCGCTTTACAGGGCCCTGCGCCGTGTTAACCCGTCTCCCTTTCTTTACCTGCTCGATTTGCCCGGCTTCGCAGTGGTCGGCTCCAGCCCCGAAATCCTTGTCCGCCTGCGCGAGAACGAGATTACTATCCGCCCAATCGCGGGAACGCGTCCGCGCGGCGCGACTCGCGCTGAGGATGACGCTAACGAAAGCAGCCTGTTGGCTGACCCCAAGGAGCTTGCCGAACATCTCATGTTGCTGGATCTGGGCCGCAACGACGTTGGCCGGGTGGCAGAGCGCGGCAGTGTCACGGTGACAGACAGTTTCAGTGTCGAACGCTACAGCCATGTGATGCACATCGTCAGCAATGTGACAGGCCAGCTTGACTCTCAGCGCGATGCTCTGGACGCCTTATTTGCAGGTTTTCCCGCCGGCACTGTCAGCGGCGCGCCCAAGGTGCGTGCTTGCGAGATCATTGCCGAGCTGGAAAACGATGCCCGCGGGCCATATGCGGGCGGCGTCGGCTATTTCGCGCCTGACGGTAGTTTCGATAGCTGCATCGTGCTGCGCACTGCAGTGGTCAAGGATGGCACCATGCATGTGCAGGCAGGTGCTGGTATCGTGGCAGACAGCGATCCTGCATCCGAGCAGAAAGAATGTGAAGCCAAGGCAGGCGCTTTGTTTGCCGCTGCACGGGAGGCCGCAAGAGTCGCTGCCGAGCCAGGCTTCGGACAATGAAAGCAAAGAGCTTTCTCGTTGCCGGTGCCCTCGTGTTGACATTGACGGCTTGCGGTGAACAAACCGCTGGTGAACCGGTCACAAGGACGGAAATCGGCTCGGGCGTAGATGCCGACCAGACGTCGAAGCCTGACACCGAACCAACGGCGATCGCTAGAAAAAATTCGCCATGTAAGCACGTCCCTTATAATGGCGTTCAGCTGACCCACTGCGTGGCCAACCCCAAGGATCACCGCATCATTACTGCACTGGGTCCAAAGGGCGACTATTACCGCTCCTTCGCCAATTTGGCCGACAGCCACAGCACGGAGGCCAATTCCATTGCCTTCGCCGTCAACGGCGGAATGTTCGACACAGCGGGCGCACCCGTCGGATACTACGTTGAAGATGGCGAGCGCCGCCGCGAGCTTAGCCGCGCAGATGGACCCGGCAATTTTCACATGAAGCCTAACGGCGTGTTCTATGGTTCCGACACCGCATGGCGCGTGCGACCCACGGAAGATTTCTATGCCAATGTCGGGGATCGCCCCCGTTTCGGCACACAGTCCGGTCCGATGCTGCTGATCGACGGCAAGTTTCACCCTGACATCCAGCAGGATGGGCCGTCCAAGATGATCCGGAACGGTGTGGGCGTGGATGCGCAAGGCCGTGCGCACTTCGTACAATCGGAGGGCGTTATCAGCTTTGGCCTGTTTGCCAGCTTTTTCCGCGAGGTCGCACAAGCGCCCAATGCGCTATATTTGGATGGCAATGTGTCCGCATTGTGGATTCCGGCGGAAGACCGAATGGACGCGACGGTACCTTTGGGCCCCTTGATCGTGGTCGAGAAACGGTAGAGGCGCGCACCCATGATCCTGGTCATCGACAATTACGACAGCTTCACCTTCAATCTGGTCCATTACCTGATGGAACTGGGTGCTCAGGTACGGGTGGAGCGCAACGATGCGCTGAGCGCCGCCGAGGCGATGGCGCTTGGCCCTGACGGTGTGCTTATTTCCCCCGGCCCGCGTACACCTGCACAGGCCGGGAACAGCCTCGAAATGGTCGCGGCCTGCGCCGATTCTGCCATGCCTCTGTTGGGCGTATGCCTGGGTCATCAGGCAATTGGCGAGTATTTTGGCGGACGTGTGGTGCGCGGTGGGTTGATGCATGGGAAGACCAGCGCTGTGGATCATGATGGCACTGGAGTGTTCGCCGGATTACCTACGCCGTTCACTGCCACCCGTTATCATTCGCTGGTGGTTGAAAGCATTCCGTCTGCACTGACCATCAACGCCACAAGCGAGACCCCCGGCCTCGATGGCACCAATGCAATGGGATTTCGCCATGTAGACTTGCCAATCCACGGCGTGCAGTTCCATCCGGAAAGCATCGCCACTGAGCACGGCCACGAATTGCTCGCCAACTTCTTGAAATTATGCGGGCAAAATCCAGAGATGCAATCATGACCACCCTCCCCGATCCTGTGCTGCAACTTGGCGAGGAGCAGGCCGAGCAGGTTTTTGGCCATATCCTCGACTGCGATGTTTCAGACGAAGCCATCGAAGCATTTCTGACGGGCATGACCGAGCGCAGCGAGACATCGGAAGAAATCGCCGGAGCTGCGCGCGCCCTCCGCTCGCGGATGATCCCCGTCGATGCCCCCGATAACGCGGTGGATTGCTGTGGAACCGGCGGTGACGGGCACAATACCCTGAACGTCTCGACTGCAGTCAGCCTGGTCGTCGCGGCCTGCGGTGTTCCAGTTGCAAAGCATGGCAATCGCGCTGCCAGCAGTAAGGCAGGCGCGGCAGATACGCTGGAAGCGCTGGGGCTCGATATGGAAGCCGCCGGACGAACGGCAGAGAAAACGCTCGCCGATCTGGGCATCTGCTTCTTGTTCGCAAAAAATCACCACCCCGCGATGGGCCGGATCCAGCCCATCCGCTTACGCATAGGCAAGCGTACCATTTTCAACTTGATGGGCCCGCTGTCGAATCCGGCGGGTGTCAAACGCCAGCTCATCGGTATAGCACGGCCCGGCTACGTTCCGATCTATGCAGGTGCAAAAGCGCGATTGGGAACGGAACGCACGATGATCGTATCGGGTGATGAGGGGTTGGACGAACTGAGCCTGGCGGGTGGGAACGAAATCGCTGATGTCATGGGCAACCGTTTCGATATGCGCCGGGCCGACGTGTCCTTTGTGGGTCTGCCCAATGCTCCGATCGAAGCCATTCGGGGCGGCGACGCGAAGCACAATGCTGCTGCGCTCAAAACGCTCCTTCGCGGAACGCCTGGCACATACCGCGATGCAGTGATTTTCAACGCAGCTGCCACCTTGCTGGTCGCGGGTGTGACTGAAGACTGGGCAGACGGTGCTGCTATGTCTGCGCGCGCGCTCGACAGCGGAGAAGCGCGCAAGCTGCTCGTCCGCTGGATCGATATGGTGGGTTAGAGACAGGCTGCTGTGAACAAGCTTGACGAAATTTGCGCTACGAAGCGCGGAGAGGTGGCAGAGCGGATGGCCGCCATTTCGCTTGCATTGCTGACAGAGCAGGCCGTTTCGCAATCGAAGCCGCGTGGTTTCGAGCAAGCTTTGCGTGACGCGTCACAGTCCTCCTTTGGGCTCATTGCGGAAATTAAGAAAGCTTCCCCTTCCAAAGGTCTGATCCGCGAAGATTTCTGCCCTGCCGATCATGCTCGCGATTATCAGTCAGGCGGCGCAACGTGTCTATCCGTGCTTACTGATGCACCCTATTTTCGAGGGCACAAAGACTACCTGATTGCCGCCCGCGATGCTTGCAATCTGCCTGTGTTGCGCAAGGATTTCATGGTCGACCCGTGGCAATGTCACGAAGCGCGCGCGATGGGCGCCGATGCCATTCTGATCATTGTCGCAGCACTTTCCAATCCGCAAATGACCGAAATCGAGGATGCCGCGCGCCAACATGGCATGGATGTGCTGGTCGAGGTGCATGATGAAGCCGAGATGGATCGCGCCCACGCGTTGCAGTCTCGCTTGATCGGAGTGAACAATCGCAACCTTAAAACTTTCACCACCAACCTCGAAACAACCGAACGCCTCGCGCACCTCGCTCCGGAAGGCACACTGCTAGTGGGTGAAAGCGGCATTGCCAGCCACGCCGATTGCCTGCGATTGGCAGACAGCGGCGTGCGAACCTTTCTGGTCGGAGAAAGTCTGATGCGCGCCGACGACGTTTCCGCAGCAACGCGCGTACTTCTGAAAGGTACGTAAAAAACTGTTTCGCCAAGGCGGTTTGTGCCAAAATCTTTGAATGACTCCGTAAGTTGCTTCTGTCAGGAAAATAACGCGCCAATGAGCAGGCTCACACATCTCGATGACGCCGGTGAGGCACATATGGTCGATGTCGGTGCAAAGCCTGCAACGCAGCGGCGCGCAGTGGCCGAGGGGCGGATCAGCATGAATGCCAATGCGCTGACTGCGATTCGCGAAGGCGCCGTGCCTAAAGGAGACGTACTGGCTACCGCGCGGATTGCAGGGATAATGGCCGCGAAGAAAACCGGCGAATTGATCCCGCTGTGTCATCCGCTCGCACTAGACGCGGTCAAGGTAGACTGCGCTGTGGAAGAAGATGGCGTGCGGGTGACGGCGACAGCATCACTGACCGGCAAGACCGGAGTGGAAATGGAAGCCATGACGGCAGCCGGAGTCGCTCTGCTAACAATTTACGACATGGCCAAGGCGCTCGACCGAGCAATGGTCATCGGCGGGGTTCGGCTGATGGCTAAAACTGGTGGAAAATCCGGCAACTGGCAAATCGAAACCTGATTATTTCTTTGCAGGAAGAAACAGGGAACGTCTGTTCCGCTCAGCTGCGCTATTAATGGCTCTATTGCTTGACTTAACAAAAAGCGTTCTTTAATCGTTCCGCATTCGTTCGCCAATCGGCGCGCGAGGTCTGAATAGTAATGGGAGCTTGCCGATGCTCACGGCGAAGCAGCATGAATTGATCCAGTTTATCCAGCAGCGATTGGAAGAAACCGGAATTTCGCCCTCTTTCGAGGAAATGAAGGACGCGCTCGATCTGAAGAGCAAATCGGGAGTGCATCGTCTGATTTCCGCGCTGGAGGAACGCGGCTTTATCCGCCGCTTGCCCAACCGCGCTCGCGCACTGGAAGTTATACGCCAGCCAGAGGATGCGGCGCCCCCCGCTGTGGCCAAACCGAAAGCCGCGAATGACCTTATCGGTGCGCGCACTCCAGCGCCCGCCATGCGTCCACAGCCCGCCAATGATGTGATTGAAATACCGCTTCACGGTCGGATCGCGGCAGGTGCGCCCATCGAGGCTATGGAAGATTTCCAAAGCCTGCCAGTCCCCGCGGCTTTGCTTGGTCCTGGTGATCACTATGCGCTCGAAGTGTCTGGCGATTCCATGATCGATGCAGGCATTTTCGATGGTGACTTCGCACTCATTCGCCGCACAAGCACAGCTCGCGATGGCGAGATTGTGGTTGCGCTTGTAAATAATGAGGAAGCGACGCTGAAATATCTCCACCGCGACAGTGGAAATGTGCGGCTCGATCCGGCAAATACCGCTTACGAAGCACAAGTGTATGCTCCGGCTCAAGTCGAAGTTCAGGGCAAGCTTGCGGGGCTGCTGCGCCGCTACCACTAAACGGGCGCCGCGCGGATGGTCGGCTTAATTCTACCATCCGCGCCACCATCCATGCGCTCCCTGTGTGTCAGCAACCCGCGTAATGCGCTCCTCTTCCAAGACGATTGCCAGACCGCCGCTTTTTCCCAGCGTTCGCCGGTCAGCCTTTAGCCAGCGCGGCTGGCATGATCTGGGCAAAAAGCGATCGGCTACGACGATGTCTGCCCGCTCGCAGGCAGCCGCTAGGGCTCGTTCACTGACCAGATCGTGGCTGCGGGCCATCAATATCTGCCAGATACGTCCCGCCCGCTTGATCGCAATAACGCAAAAATCCCGCGAACATTGCGCCCCCTCCCATTTGGTAAGAGGAATAACCTCGCCTGAAGTGCTTGCCATTTCCTGCAGGTTTTCACGCGCATAATCTGATCGGCTTTCGCGCAACATCAACAATTGCCGATCTTCCCCGGCAATACCGACATGCCGCCCATCACCGGATATCAAAAGATCGGGAACCGGCGTCCCAATCATCATTACAGTCCCAATTGCTACAGGGACCAGTCCCAGAACGCGCTTACGCCCCTGCCATAACGCCAACCACAACCCTCCACTGACAAACATAGCGAAAGTAAGGTGCGACATTTGCGGCATCAGCGTAAGCGCGCCAGGCTGCGATGCGGTCCAGTGGGCAATATCAAGCAATTGATCGAGCGAGAATTCCGCCAGCCACCATACCGGCTTTCCCAAGCCCATCACATCGAGTGCCAAAGCCAGAGCAATCAACGGCATCGAAATGAACGTTACCAGCGGGATGGCAACGACATTGGCGAACGCCCCGTACACACCTGCCCGGTGAAAATGGAACAGGACGATCGGCATAAGGGAAAATTCAATCACCAGTCCGGTAACCAGTAGCATCGCCCCCCGCCGGGCGGTTCGGGAAAACCAGCTTTCCTCACGCGCAGCCAAAAACTGCTTCACCGGTTCGCAGTTATGCAAAGCCACAATCGCCAGAACCGCAGAAAAGCTCATCTGGAAGCTTGGCCCGGCAAGCGATTCCGGCCACAGAAAGAGCACAAACGTCGCCGCCAGAGCCACCATCCGCAGCGACAGAGCCTCCCGCCCCAAAGCAAGCGCGCCCAAGACCAGTAGAGCCGCCGCACAGCTGCGCACAGTGGGAACTTCCGCACCAGTCAGCACCGTGTACCCTATTCCCGCCAGTGCCCCGACGCCCGCTGCCACAACCGGCAGCCGAACCCGCAGCGCCAACCAGGGCCACAACGCCAGCAGCTTGATTGCAAGGAAATACGACCCCGCAATAACCGCACTGACATGCAGGCCACTGATCGAGAGCAAATGGGTCAGCCCGGAGTCGCGCATCGCTTCCTCATCCAGCTTGCGGATTGCGCCACGGTCGCCACTGGCAAAGGCCGCTGCAATTGTTCCTTCCGACCCCGCCATATTGGCGCGCACATGCGCCGACAATTTACGCTGCAGCGCGCTGATCCGATCCGTATCCGGCGGAGCTGGCTTGATGAGCTCGGCCTCTCCCAGAACCGAACCCGTACCCGCCAGACCCATAAACCAGGCCGAACGTGCAAAGTCGTACCCGCCCGGCACCATAGGCGGTGCAGGCGGCATCAAACGCGCGCGCAGGCGAACAACCGCCCCTTCCATGAAGGCGTCCGAAGAGTCTTCTTCGTCCAGATTGACCCGAACCTTGCGCGCCTCCCCGGTTTCGGCATCACGCATGGCCAGTACCAGCCTGACCCGTTCCCGTGCAGGCTGATCCTCTCGGTCCAGGATTGTCCCATTGAATTGGATAACGCGCGGATAGTCAAACGCCTCGGCCCCAACCACGGCAGAACGCGCCCAGATCACGCATACGCCCAGTGCAAAGGCAATACCCATACCAATGCATGCCATGCCAAGACGGACTCGCTGTTCCTGCGTCGTCCAATGCCAGCCCGCCAGGGCGAGAAGTATTCCGCAGCCGATCGCCGCACACCATTGCCAAGGGGAACCGAGAACAAACCAGGCAGCAGCCCCCGCGGCCAACGCCACCGCCAGCCAAGGTGCGCGTTCGAAGCCGGCATCCTCCAGTATGGCCTCGAGCCGGTCGCCTATACTGGACAAGCGCCAGCGCCCCTGCCAAGGCCTGTGCTGCAATGCAGCATGGCCCGGCCCGGCTCCCCCGCCTGACAGCGGAACTTCGGTCGCCCCACCCGATGCCATCATGTTGGAACTAGAAAAGGAAGCCGCGCCAGATGGCAAGCGAAAGCGCCCAGAACAGCGGAACGAGAATTGACGGAGTGGTCACTCGTTTCGCTCCGTCTCCCACAGGCTACCTCCATCTTGGCGGCGCGCGGACAGCGCTGTTCAACTGGCTGTTCGCCCGCCATCATGGCGGTAAGGCTCTGCTGAGAATTGAAGATACCGACGCAAAACGGTCTACGCAGGACGCAATCGAAAAAATCATCGAAGGGCTCGACTGGCTTGGCCTTGATTACGACGATGAGCCTGTTTTCCAGTCCCAGCGCGCTGCCCGTCACCGAGAAGTGGCGCTTGCACTGCTGGAATCCGGCAACGCCTACAAATGCTTTGCCACTCAGGAAGAGCTGGAAGATATGCGCGCCGCCCAGCGGGAAGCCAAACAGCCGATGCGGTATGATGGCCGCTGGCGCGACCGCGATCCGGGCGAAGCAGCGCCCGAGACGCCCTTTACCATACGACTGAAAACACCGACCGAAGGCGACACCGTCATTCAAGACGCCGTGCAAGGCGAAGTGCGCGTCGCAAATGCCGAGATCGACGACTACATCCTGCTGCGCGCCGACGGCACGCCGACCTATATGCTGGCAGCGGTGGTCGATGACCATGATATGGGCTGCACCCACATTATCCGCGGCGACGACCATCTCAACAATGCCTTTCGCCAACTTCCGATCATCCACGCAATGGGCTGGGACGAGCCTGTCTATGCCCATGTGCCTCTAATTCACGGTGCGGACGGGGCAAAACTGTCAAAGCGCCACGGCGCCGTGGGCGTAGAGGCGTATCGCGACGAGTTAGGCGTCTTGCCAGAGGCGCTGTTCAATTACCTGCTGCGGCTCGGCTGGGGGCACGAAGATCAGGAAGAGTTTACGAAGGAAGAAGCCATTGCGCTGTTCGATATCGACGCGGTGGGCAAAGGCCCGTCCCGCTTCGATACGAAGAAGCTCCTCAACCTCAACGGCCATCACATTCGCGAAGCCGACAACGCCCGGCTCGCTAAGCTTGTGGCTGCCGAGATGGATGGCACTGGCGATGTCGCGCTTTTGGAACAGGCAATGGAAGTCCTGAAGCCGCGGGCGAAGGATATGCACGAATTGGCCGAAGGCGCACGGTTCCTTTTCGCCAAGCGCCCTCTGGAGATGACAGAGAAAGCCAGCAAGTTGCTGGACGAAGAAGGCCGCGCAAGATTGTCACAAATTTCAAAAGCTTTGCATGCTGAAAATAACTGGACAATCGACGCCCTCGAAGCCACTACAAAGGCACTTGCAGAGCGTCTGGAATTGGGCCTTGGCAAACTGGCTCAGCCCATGCGCGCTGCGCTGACGGGGACTACTACATCCCCCGGAATTTTCGACGTACTCGTCCTGCTCGGCAGAGAGGAGTCCCTTGCGCGGATCGACGCGCAGGTGACTTCGAACGGCTAGAACAACAGACGTAAATTTGAATTTTTAAGGAGAAACTCGGGTGGCGGATAACAACGCAAAACTGGATCTGGGCGACACATCGCATGACTTCCCCATTTTGGAGGGAAGCTGCGGACCCGATGTCGTCGACATCCGCAAGATGTATGGCCAGACCGGCAAATTCACTTTCGATCCGGGTTATAAATCCACCGCCAGTTGCGAAAGCGCGCTGACGTTTATCGATGGCGATGAAGGCGTGCTGCTGCACCGCGGTTATCCCATTGGCCAACTGGCCGAACATTCCAGCTTCATGGAGGTCAGCCATCTGCTGTTGAACGGCGAATTGCCAACGCAGGATGAGCTGGACGAGTTCACTTACACAATCACGCGGCACACCATGCTGCATGATCAGCTGCGTCAGTTTTATCAGGGTTTCCGCCGCGATGCGCACCCGATGGCGATTATGTGCGGCGTGGTCGGCGCGCTATCTGCGTTCTATCACGACAGCACGGATATTTCCGACCCCGAACATCGCAAGATCAGCAGCCATCGCCTGATCGCCAAGATGCCGACGATTGCGGCATGGGCGTATAAATACGCTGTGGGTCAGCCCTTCGTTCAACCAAAGAACGACCTCAGTTACACAGGAAATTTCCTGAACATGACGTTCGGAGTTCCGGCCGAGGAATATGAGATCCATCCGGCAATCGAACGCGCGATGGACCGAATTTTCATCCTTCATGCCGACCATGAGCAGAATGCATCGACGTCGACTGTTCGACTGGCCGGTTCTTCGGGCGCGAACCCGTTCGCCTGCACTGCGGCCGGGATTGCCTGCCTGTGGGGCCCTGCACATGGCGGCGCGAACGAAGCGGCGCTCAACATGCTGCGCGAAATCGGCACACCGGACAAAATCCCGCATTATCTCGAGCGCGCCAAGGACAAGAACGATCCGTTCCGCCTGATGGGCTTTGGACATCGCGTATACAAGAACTACGATCCCCGCGCCACGGTGATGCAGAAAACCGTGCGCGAAGTGTTCGACGCGTTGCAGGTCAAGGATCCAGTCTTCGAGGTTGCGCTGCAACTGGAAGAAATGGCGCTGAACGACGATTATTTCAAAGAGAAGAAGCTGTTCCCCAACGTCGATTTCTACTCGGGCGTCATCCTGTCCGCGATTGGTTTCCCGTCCAGCATGTTCACCGCTCTATTCGCTCTCGCCCGCACGGTGGGCTGGGTCTCGCAGTGGAATGAAATGATTTCCGACCCCGCTCAGGTCATCGGACGTCCGCGCCAGCTCTACACCGGCCCGACACAGCGTGATTACGTGCCGGTCGGCCAGCGCTAGGCGAATACGGCAATGTGTGCGCCGCGCTTCCTCTTGCAGGTGGCCGGTGTAACGTTGTTGCTGACTGGTATCTGGTGGGTATTGCAGGCTGCTGGACTGGCCGGTGATCCCGCGACCAGCTTCATTGCCGGCAATCGGGATTTTCTGGCTATTGGCGGACTGACGGGAGTGACGGGAATAGCCCTTTTAGCCCTGCTGAAACGAGTCGACGGCCGATAGGCGTCAAGCTAGGCTGCGACGGGCAGGTAAAGCGTAAAGCGTGCGCCCTCCCCCGGCTTGGTATCCAGCAAAAGCTCACCTCCCATAGCATGAGCGAGCCGACGTGATATATGCAGGCCAAGGCCCGAGCCGCCATCTCCGCTGCGGCCAAGACGCTCGAATTTGTCGAATACGCGCGCGGCGTCGGATTCCGCCATGCCGGGGCCGTTATCTGCCACAGTGACAGACGCAGTTCCTTTACCCTCGCCGACGGTGACAGTGATTTTCGCACCCGGCGGAGCGTAATTGATCGCGTTGCCAATCAGGTTGAGCAAAATCTGCAGAACCCGGCGAAATTCGCCTGTGGCAGCCTGCTTCGTGCCATCGGTTGGGACGATCAAATCAATCTGTTTCTCGCGCGCCCGCATGCCCAGAATACCGGTCGCCTGCCGCGCCACTTCAACCAAGTCGATCAAGTCGGGAGCGGTCGAGAAGCCCTCTGCCTCGACCACTTCGAGATCAGCCAGATCGTCGACCAGAGCTAACAAATGCTGTCCTGCGGTTGCAATATCGGCAGCATAATGGCTGTATTCGTCGGATAACGGCCCGGCTAAACGCGCCCGGATTGTCTCTGCATTCGCAATGATCCGCGAGATCGGTTGCCGCAGTACAGGGCCCAATTCACCCGACAGTCCGTCCCGGGATGCCGCCTCTTGGGCAAGGTGTTGAATGTCATTCTGTGCTGGTAGCGGGTAGTCGGCGATCAAGAGCAGTTCGAAGCCCTCCTTTCCCGGATGGGAACGTCCGAGTGGCAACAGACGAACCGCAAAGGTCCTCCCCTTGCGCTCTACCCTGCATCGCGCCCCGTCCAGAAGCCGCCAATGCAATGGCTGGCGATGCTCGATGTTCTCCAATTCGACGAACTCGGTCCAGAGGCGTCCCTTCCCTGCGTTCATAGCCTCGACCATATCTGCAAGGTCGCGCCCTTCCCCCACAGCATACAACACGCACTGAGAGGGATCGAGCCGGACGATTGCATCCGCCGTTGCGCGGTCACAGGCGTTGCGATGCATATCATCCGTCTCAGGTTCGTGATCTGATGCGATATTGCGCCAGTTAAAGAGCGAAATAAGGCAGCCATTGCCGCTCCGGTCAGGGGCGGTTTCGGCCCAGATGCTAATGTGCCTTTCCCCGTCAAAGGCCCGGATTTCGCGCGCGAGCGGGGCCTTGAAGTGCCGCGTTCTGGAAGCCAATTCACGCAATTCGGGCACAGCAATAACACCCGGCAAATTGCCGCCGCATCGGGTCTGCAACCCGCCAAGCATCTCGTCTGCAAAAACAAGCCGGTCTTCGGCATCGGTGCGCCCATGAACCTCTGCGGGTGTGCCCGACGGGTCGCCAGTCACGAGCGAGCACCAAGCATGTCACGCGCCCGATCTGGCCGCAATGTGTCAAAATCGGCAGGTAATTCAATATTTGGGTGAAGATAATGAAATTGTTCTTGAACGGCCTGCGCCTGCAAACCCGCTCCGCGCAATGTCAGCGCCAGTCGCGCCATTTGCCGGTCATTGGTGATCAGTGCAGCGTCTTCACGCGTGATCCCGCCTGTCGCTCCAAGCGCGGATATGAAGATGGACAATCCAGCATGCGGTATCGACAAAGAGCCAGCCAATCCGCCGGACGTGGTCCGGGCCATCGTATCTAGCAATTGCCGAATCAAACCCAGTCGAGAGCGCGTTTCGTCACTCGCGCTGCGCTGCGCATTCATTATCTTAGTTAGCATGTCATCGTCCGTGACGGATGATCCGCTGCGCCAACACTGCACCGCATGCTGCGCCAGATTTGCCCGCAATTCCGCCAACGGCAAGACCATGCGGCGTTGCTGCTGCATAAAACGCGCCTGCGCAGCCAGCGTTGCCATTGCGATACTAGCGGTGCTCTTATCCTTGTCAGCAATCATTGCCTGGATCAGCGGGCTAAGTACCGGATCAAGCGAATTGCGCGCCTTCAGATGTGCAGCCAGTTGATATTCTATAGCGAGAGAATGGCAGTGTTGCAGGAAACCAGCATCTGCCGCGATTGCATTTGTCAGGGATTCCAGACGCTCTGCCTTAATTTCCAAATCGGAATTGGCGGCGTCGCCCTCGCCACCGCCTTTCACATCGCCCGGTTTTCGTTCAATAGAGCCAGCCTGCACTGTTTCGATATCAATCAATTGGTGGGCAACACTTGCCAGCATACCGCGCACGCGTGCAACAATTTCGTCACTGAACAGCGAGTGATCATGGTTCAAGACTAAATGCCCGAGGATCGGTCCAACTGTACCCAGAGTTGCATCACCATAAGCCAGTTCATCCCGCATCACGTCTTCCACAGACGATGAGGGCAGCGGATTGTCCGGCTCAGAAGGTGCAATCGGCTCATTCATACCTTGCCCATAAACCGTCATGGTTAAGACGTGGTTATGCGCCGCAACCCTCGTAATTCCAGTGCGATGGCACCGAATGCGAAGGCTGTTAACAAGGCAACCCCGGCCCACCAATGTCCCACTGCCCCAAAACACGCAATCACCAGCCATGCTAGAGGGCCCGATGTCAGTCCGTTATATTCAGCGGTGACAGTTCGGCGCGAAAGCCAACCGGCACCCAAAAGCGCAGCCGCAGCATAGGCAGAGGGAACGAGGCTTGCTTTCTGCGACAAAGCCATGCCGGTCACGAATGCTGCTACGATCTCGGGCAACATAGGCGCAAATCCGGCCCATAGTGGCGCCGCGCTGCCTGTCAGGCGCAGCGGCTCCGCCTGCGCGCTGATCAAGACTTGCAGTAACATAGCGAACATGGATACCGCCAGCACGGCAACCGCTATGGCGAGGAGTTCAAACCACACCGCAATTGCCGAGATGACGATAAGCAACAAGGCCGCAGCGGCAGGAATGAATACGGGCCAGTTCTTTTCCGCAAAGATACTGGCCAGAGGCGCGACGATGCTATTGCGGATGTCCCGCCATACCGGAGCCGTTGCAGGCTCATCGGCTTTCGTACCATCCATCGTCCATCGGCGGCTTTGGAGTATTTCATCTGGGATCGGTCGTTCAGTCACGCCAGAGCTACGCGCAATTCGTGGAAGCGCGCTCAGCAATTCGCACTCATTGCCCAGCATCTCTATCTGGACCACCAGCTCTACGGGCATCCGCAATGCCCCTCCCCAAGCGCTGTGCAGATCAAGCCGTTCCAGCCCCTGCCCGTCAGGGCTTTCCGCTGGAATGGCGAGTAAGCCCTCGGAGCCCAGCATTTCCTCCAAAACGACTGCATCGCCAGCCATTACGCCAGGCGCAATCAAAACGAGTTCCGATCGATCGGTCAAAAGATTTGGTAATTGTTGCGGCCGGGTGAGTAAATGGAACCGCATTTCATTGGCTTCCGCCAAATGTTGCGTTGCCAAGGCATCGCTGTCGCTTGGGTCTGCCACCAGCAAAATCAGAGTCTTGCACCCCAGCGCCAGAGCCATATCGACTTGACGCAGGATAGTCGGGGTGTTGGCAAAACGCGACCGGTTGGGGCACATTTTCCTGCCACGGTCATCCAACGCCAGCAGGGCAATCAAATCGTGGTTCTGTTTCATGCCGCTCGCGTTAATGGGGACATCGTACGCTGCCAAGCGACGTTGCGTTGAAACGCCTTCAGCCGTCGAATTCGTTCAGAAATCCATCGAGCCGGCGCAAAATAACCGGATCGCCAGGAGCACAGGTAATCGCCTCATCAGCTAGGACCATGAGTGGTTCGGCGTGAAAACTGGCCGCCAGTCCTTTGATACGCTGGCCAGCGATCAACCAATTTCCATCGCAGCGTGCGCGACGCAGCAAGTCAATTTGCTGCTCGAGACTTTCTCGAAATGCCATGCGCAACTCTGCATGCAGTCCCGCATCTTCACCGGCGGCGGCTGCCAAAGTCGCAGAGAACGGAGCATTTTCGAAGGCCATAATACCATAACTTAAAACGCAATGGTTAAGACAGGGTTTCTTGACACATAAATTATGGTAAATGTTTCACATGAGCGGAGGTCATCACATTCGGGCCATAGGCCCCGAGCAGGACGAAGCCGGAGCACACGACGCCTCGGAAATCGCCCTTCCCCCAGTAGATACAGAGGAGGAGGACGAGGTTATTTCATGGGAAGAAAATACAGAGGACTATGCGCCCACTTCCCGTCTTGCGTGGATATGGCCAGTTCTTGCCACCCTGACCGTGCTCAGCTGGACTGCTTTTTTGGGCTGGACCCATCAGGCAGAGATATTATCCGGGGCTACACCTGCGATCTGGATTGGCTGGGTTGGCGATTGGGCGCTTCCTGTCCTTCTCGTCATAGGTGTCTGGCTCATCGCGATGCGCAGCAGCAGAAGCGAAGCGGCTCGATTCGCCGATGTAGCTAACATCCTGTCCAGCGAATCAGCGCTGCTGGAATCCCGACTGGTCACAGTGAACCGAGAGCTAAGCCTCGCCCGAGAATTTCTGTCAGCCGAATCTCGTGAACTGGAAACATTGGGGCGCGTTGCTGGAACGCGAATTGGCGAACACGCAGACAGGTTGCAAAATTTGATCGGCGAAAATCACGCTACGATCGAACAAATTGGCACAGTTAGCGAAAGTGCTCTGGTGAATATGGACCGGCTGCGCGACGACCTGCCTGTGATCGCCAATTCGGCGCGAGATACATCCAATCAGATCGGCGCTGCTGGCGAAGAAGCCAAGGCGCAGCTTGAGCAGCTTATTGCCGGATTCGAGCGTCTGAACGTCTTTGGTCAAGCGAGCGAGCGTCAGGTTGCTTCTTTGAGCGAACGAGTCGACGCCGCCCTTTCCGCTTTCGAAGCGCAAGCAATACATATGGGCGATGTGACGTCTGAACGTTTCACCGCGCTACGAGAAGCAAGCGACGATTTCCGCGGTGATCTCGATAGCCGCGAGGTTGAATCGCTTGCGGCCATGCGTCGCAGAATGGACAGTCTCGGCGAGGAAATGGCTGCGGCCAGTGCTCAATTGACTCGCGCTGAGGAAGCTGCGTTCGACACTATGAAGGTGCGGCTCGATGGTCTTTCAGAGGAAGGACAATCGATTTCAGCTGGTTTGCGTGCGGCAGAAGAACAGGCTGGTGAAAGTTGGGCGCGTCAAGTGGATGCACTGCGAGAACGGTTGGGTCATGCCATTGAAGAAATTCAGTCTCTCGACGCGCAAGCGCTAGAAAGCGCTCAGGCTAAACTGGCAGAACTTCGCGACGAGGCCAAAAATATCGATGCCGCGATGGCGGACCGCGATGCAGCATTCCGTGACCGTGCGCTCAAGCGGAATGCAGACATCGCCTCCGTTGAAGAGGCTTCGATCACGGCGTTGAATGAGCGGCTGGCAACGCTGGATGATAATCTGGCCGAACGCCAAACACGGCAGGCTGAATCCACCGATGCCTTGCGGAAACGTGCAGAAGCAAGTGTGACTCACATGGACGCTCTTGCCGAGCGCGCAGAACAACTGGCTTCGCAAGCAGCAGACGCGTATGATCGTCTCGAGACTACCGGCAATAATGCTGCGACCCTGTTAGCTTCCGCCCGTGAAGACGCCGACACTCTGCGCCCGGCCATCGAAGATCTGACCGACAGAAGCGTACGGCTCCTCGAATTGATTCAGGCTGGATCGGAGCATAGCCGTGACATCTTGCCCGCATCGTTGGAAGAAGTGGAAAGTCGGCTCATTTCGACCCGTGAAGCCGGGGAGGCACTGCAGGTTCTGCTCGACAGCACAGGCGAACGTTCCCGTAACGTCTCCGATTACGTTCTGGCCGCGCGCGTAGAAACCGACCGCGTCGATGCCAATCTGACTTCGCTGGACGAACGCATAGTGTCGATGCACACGACCTTTGCCCGCGAGGTGGAGGCTCTGCGCGAAACAATCGCGACGCTGGAGCGCGACAGTGACGCTGTGGGAGAACGCGCAAGCAGTGTCCTGCGCTCATCAATCGAGGAACTTGACGGGAAAGCACGCGAAGCCCTCTCTCTTGCCGATACAGAGAGCGAAAAACGCCTAGCCCTCATCTCCGAAAGTATCGGCGAGAGAACGGCTCAAGCAATCACAAATGCGGTTAGCGAACAGTCCTCACGTAGCATTGCAGAGCTTGATCTGGCCTCTGCAAGCGCGGCTGAAACCGCCCGGCAGGCTGCCTTGCAGTTGCGCGATCAGCTTTCAATGGTGAACGAACTGGCAGGCAATCTGGAGAATCGCGTATCGCTCGCCCGGGAACGGGCAGAAGAGCAGGTCGATAATGACTTTGCGAGGCGCGTGGCGCTGATTACTGAAGCGCTCAATTCCAATGCTATCGATATCGCCAAAGCGCTGTCGAGTGATGTTACCGACATGGCATGGACTTCATACCTGCGCGGCGATCGGGGCATTTTCACTCGCCGCGCAGTGAGTTTGCTGGACAGCACCCAATCGCGTGATGTGGCCGAACTTTACGATAGCGACCCTGACTTCCGCGACCATGTCAGCCGCTACATCCACGACTTCGAGGCAATGCTGCGTACGATGCTGTCAACCCGTGACGGAAACGCACTAGGTGTCACTTTGCTAAGTTCCGATATGGGCAAACTCTATGTTGTTCTGGCGCAGGCAATCGAGCGGTTGCGAGAGAACTAGATATACTCTTTCTAATTAGCCTCGTCTTCGACCACAAGATGTCCGGGGCGTTCAAAGATATCGATTACATCGACGCCGATCCACCCATTCTGGTAATTGAGCACCCATAGTCCGGTCAGTAGGGCAGCAGCGATGCTTGCCCGAATTATAATCTTGCTAGGGCGAAAATTGGCAGGTGCGCTCTCTGCCTGACCGGGGATATTTTCCATTCCCAGTTCTTCGGCTGTTTTCACTCCAAACGGTAGCATGATGAACGCGCACATCACCCAGATCAGGAAATAGATCGCCAGGATCGAAGTCCACGCCATGACAATTACCCTTCCAGATCGATAACGCGTACTTGCGGCTTTTTACCGGACCACCGCGTCGCTGCGCGGCGAGCTGCAAGGCGAGCCGCTTCGAGGCGATCATTGGCAGGCGAGCGACCTTTAGAACCGCCTTTGGAGCCACCGCGCCGCTTTTTGCCAGACGAGGAAATTGCCTTTGCCACATCGGCTTCTGCTTCTGCCACGAAATCGGCCTGATCTTCGTCCAGCGGCAAGCCGAGACTTTCCACAGTGACAGAGTTGTTGGGGCCCAGAACTACGATCACAACGCCATTATGCGCAAGGCGACGTCGCATCACTATGCTCTCACCATCAGCAGGCACAATGATGTCGCCATCAAGAACCAGGCGCCCGGCTTCTACCTGCGCGATCTTACCGGGTTTGCCCGGAGCCAATCGTACAATGTCTCCGTTCTTCTGGTAGACCGCTTTCGGAATTCCCGCTTCGATACCAACGCGCGCCTGCTCTTGCATATGCTTGATTTCGCCATGCACGGGGACCAGTATTTCAGGCCGCAACCAACTGTAGAGTGCTTCCAGTTCAGGACGCCCCGGATGGCCTGACACATGAATCATGCTCTGGCGGTCGGTGACCATTACGATACCGCGCTCGGCCAGCTTGTTCTGTACCTTTCCGATACTGATTTCATTGCCCGGAATCTGGCGACTGGAAAAAAGCACCACATCGCCTTCGCTCAATTTGAGGGGATGGTTTTCTTCTGCAACGCGGCTCAGTGCAGCGCGCGGTTCGCCCTGTCCGCCGGTTGCCATGATCATCACCTTGCCGCGCGGCAGACCCATTGCGGTATTCCAATCTACCGTCTCTGGGAAGTTCTCCAAATATCCGTTTTCCTGCGCAACCTCGATCATGCGATCGAGCGAGCGACCGGCAACGACCAGTTGCCGGCCGTTGGCCTTGGCCACTTCGCCCAGCGTCTGCAGGCGGGCGACATTAGAAGCGAATGTGGTGACCATCACACGGCGGCCATCCCATTTTTTCACCTCGTCCATCAGTCCGCGATAAACCGCGCCTTCCGATCCGCTGGGTTCGGGATTGAATACATTGGTCGAATCGCAAACCACCGCGAGCACGCCCTCGTCCCCGATCTCGCGCAACTCTTCTTCGGTGGTCGGTTCACCGATAATCGGATCTTCGTCCAGTTTCCAGTCGCCGGTGTGGAAGACACGGCCATAAGGCGTGTCTATGACCAGTGCATTGCCCTCAGCAATCGAATGGGCGAGCGGAATGTATGTGACTTCGAACGGGCCGATTTCAATATGGCCGTGATCCTCCTCGATAATCCGCACTTCTACTTCTTTGAGGAGCCCTGCCTCTTCCAGCTTGCGTCGGATCAGTTCAGCAGTGAACGGGGTAGCGTATAGCGGCACGTCCAGTTCGGCTGCGAAGTAAGGAATTGCGCCGATGTGATCCTCATGCGCATGCGTCAGCACAATGCCCAGAAGATCATTGGACCGTTCTTCGATGAAATCGATATCTGCAAACAGTAATTCGGTGCCGGGATATTCGTTTGCGCCAAAGCTCATGCCCAGATCGACCATCAACCACTTGCCATCGCAGCCATAAAGATTGACGTTCATGCCAATCTCTCCGGACCCGCCAAGGGCAAGAAATAACAGCTCGTTTTCTGGCTGGTAGTTCTTCTTCATGACGCCACCCGATCTGCCAACAACTTGAGTCCTCGAATGGTCAGATCGGCATCCACTACATCGAAAATATCGGTGTGGTCATCGAACAGCACGGCGAGCCCACCGGTCGCAACAACCTTTGTCGGCCGCCCGATTTCATCGCGCATCCGCTGTATCAAGCCTTCCATCATAGCAACGTAACCCCAGAAAATGCCAATCAGCATCTGATCCTCGGTATTACGACCGATAACGCTGCGCCCGTCGGGCGCACGGATGGCGATGCGAGGGAGTTTGGCAGTTTTGCCAACCAGTGCATCGAGTGAAAGATCTATCCCGGGCGTGATAATTCCGCCCTTGTAAGTGCCATTGTAGTCCAGCGCTTCAAATTTGGTGGCCGTGCCGAAGTCGACGATTACCTTGTCGCCCGCTACCAGGTCATGCGCCGCAATACAGTTTAATGCGCGATCTGCACCCAGCGAGCTTGGCTGCTCAACATCAATGGCAAAGCCCCATTCAGCTTTTCCTCGGCCTGCGATGAGCGGCGTGATGCCAAAGTATTTTTCCGCAAGAACGGTCAGATTGTGATCTGCACGCGGCACCACCGAACCTACGATGATGCGTTTGATACCCTCGCGAGCAATATTCTCTATTGATAAGAGCTGAAACAACCAGACCGCATATTCGTCCCCAGTCCGGCGCGGATCGGTAGCAATACGCCAGCGGGCGCGCACCTCCTCACCATCGAACACTGCGAATACCAGATTGGTGTTACCTACATCGACGGCAAGCAGCATGGATCAGGTCCTTTTGGCAAAGATGACATCGCCGGCATGAATGGTACGCAAAGTTCCATCGGTCAGTCGGACCTCAAGTGCACCTGCAGAGTCGAGGCCGTGAAATGCGCCTTCGCAGATCGAACCATCGGGCTCGTGCACTTGCAACGGCGTGCCCACCGAGTGCGCAGCAGCACACCATCGACGCAATATGGGATCAAGGCCAAAATTGCGCCAGCGTTCCAACTCGCGCTCCAGGGCAATCGCCAGATCGCGGGCAAAAGAATCGCGGCTAGGCGCTGGACCAAGCGCCGACAGAGCGATAGTTTTGCGGTCGGCCAGGTTCGGGGCCTTGGCCAAATTGACGCCAAAGCCGAGGACAACTGCATCGCCCTCGCGCTCCAGCAATATACCCGCCAGCTTTGCCCCAGCCATGAGGAGATCGTTGGGCCATTTGAGTGATAGTGTGGAAGGTTCCGAGCACAATGGTGTTACTGCTTCATACAAAGCCAGCCCCGCGAGCAACGCAAGGGTATGTGCTGGTGGATCATTGGGTCCGGGGCGTATCACAGTGGATCCCATGAAATTGCCTGCTCCGTCGAACCATTCGCGGCCCTGACGTCCGCGCCCGGCGGTTTGACGGTCGGTGACCAACCATTCGCCCTCAGGTACGCGCTCGCCCGATCTGAGCGCGTCCAGTAAATCACCATTGGTGGAGCCGGTTTCGGCTGCAATGCAGATCGACCTGACTTTACCCTCAGCCAAGGAACAAAGATGCCGCCGCTGTATCGGCCTGATTACCCAACCAGCGCGCGAGCAGGAAAGCCAGCGGGCTGACAAGAATGGCCGAGCCGATCAGAATTGCCCAGCTCGCAGGTGTAGCCTTCCCCGTAGCACGGTCCACCGGCTCGTCGAAAAACATCACTTTGATGAACTTGATATAATAGAACGCGCCGATAACGCTCGCGGCGATACCTATGGCTGCTAGCAAGACCATATCCGCCTGTACGGCCGCTTGGAACACGACAAATTTTCCCCAAAACCCGAAGAGCGGGGGAATGCCGGCAAGACTGAACATCAGGATAAGCAGGCACCATGCCATCAAAGGGCGTGTGCTCGACAAACCGGCAATATCGTCAAATGTTTCCAGTTGCTCGCCTTGTCCATTGCGCAGCATCAGAACCGCGACAAAGCTGCCTAGCGACATGACTACATAAATAGCCAGATAGACCAACATGGCGGACAGCCCCTGCACCGTTGCAGCAGCAAGGCCGATAAGAATAAACCCGGCATTGTTTATCGAAGAATAAGCCAATAGCCGCTTCAAATTGTTCTGGCCGATAGCCCCAAGCGCACCCACGACAATCGAGGCAAGCGCAGCGAAGATCACCACCTGACGCCAGGCAAAGACCTGATCACCAAACGCATCCAGTGCAACCCGTGACAACAGCGCGATTGCAGCAACCTTTGGTGCGGTTGCAAAAAATGTTGTAACTGGTGTCGGTGCGCCCTCGTACACGTCCGGCGTCCACATGTGGAACGGCACAGCGCTGATTTTGAAGGCCAGACCGACTAGCATGAAGATCACACCGAACAGCGCACCGGTCGATATCTCGCCTGAAATCGCTGCGGCAATGCCGTCAAACGAAGTGGTCCCGGTGAAGCCGTAAATCAGGCTCATCCCGTAAAGCAGGATACCCGAAGCGAGTGCGCCAAGAATAAAATATTTAAGGCCTGCTTCGGCCGAACGCTGATCATCGCGGAGGAAACTGGCGAGTACGTAAGCAGCCAGACTGTTAAGCTCCAAGCCCATATAGAGCGCAATCAGATCGGTCGCGGAGACCATCAGGCCCATGCCCATCACCGCTAGCAAGACCAGCACGGCGTATTCTCCGCGCAAGGCATCGAACCGTTTCAGGAACGCTGGCGCAATAGCGAGGCAGGCCATCGCTGCCAGATAGATCAGCACCTTGGCGTAACCAGCAAAACTGTCTGCGGAAAATTGTGTCCCGAATGCCTCTGCGCCCGCACCAGTGACGTTATCGGTCACGGTCGAGACAGTGAAAATCAGGGCGGCGCCAATCGCGGTCGCAGACCCAATGAAAACTGCGCGAGTTACGGATCGTCCGCCATAGGCCACGACCAGAAGCAGAATAAGAGCGGACCCGCCCAAAATAAGTTCAGGAACCATCAGTCCAAAGGAGCGAGCGATTTCCATCAGTGCGCTCCTCCGCTGGCATGCTCGCCAGAAATGTAATTCGCCTCATGCTCTCGCGGCGTGCCTGCAGCCAGAGCAGCATCGCCCTGTGGCGCAGCGCGGGCCACACGGGCCTCCAGTGCTGCGATGTCGGAGCGCATCGGGGCAAGAAAGCTTTCGGGATAAACGCCCATCCACAGAACCGCCGCTGCAACAGGCGCAAGCATGAACCATTCCCGTGCGTTCATATCGCGCATAGCGGCAGCATCCTCATTCACCTGCGCGCCGAAAACAACGCGGCGGTAGAGATACAGCATATAGCCTGCACCCAGAATGATGCCGGTCGTCAAGATCAGTGTCACGTCGCTCGAAATTTCGTAAATACCGGCAAGGCTGAGGAACTCTGCAACGAAGCCGCTGGTTCCCGGCAAACCGATGCTCGCCATAGTGAACAAGAGAAAGAAAATCGCGTATTTCGGCATGTTTATCGCCAGACCACCATAGCGTGAAATGTCACGGGTATGCAGCCGGTCGTAGATAATGCCTACGCACAGAAACAACGCGCCAGACACTAGCCCGTGACTGAGCATCATAATCATCGCGCCTTCCAGTCCTTGAATATTGAAAGCAAACAGGCCTGCAGTAACAATCGCCATATGGGCGACAGAGGAATAGGCGATCAGCTTCTTCATATCTTCCTGCACCAGAGCCACCAACGATGCATAAACCACAGCGATGCAGGACAAGATGAAAACCAGCCACATGAACTGTGCGCTTGCTTCTGGAAACATCGGCAGGCTGAACCGAATAAAGCCATACCCGCCTAGTTTGAGCAGTACGCCCGCGAGAATGACCGAGCCTGCTGTTGGAGCCTGAACGTGAGCAGCTGGTAACCAGGTATGAAAAGGGAACATCGGCATCTTCACCGCGAAGCTCGCGAAGAAAGCAAGCCACAGCCATGTCTGCGCACCCGCAGGGAAATCATACTGCATTAACGTCGGAATATCGCTCGTGCCCGCTTCATTTGCCATCCAGAACATCGCGATCAGCATCAGTACAGAGCCGAATAGTGTGTAAAGGAAGAATTTGAAGCTGGCGTAGATCCGATCAGTGCCGCCCCAAATACCGATAATCAGATACATCGGGATCAGACCGGCTTCGAAGAAGATGTAAAACAGGAACAGATCCTGCGCGGCGAATACGCCGATCATCAGCACTTCCATCAACAGGAAGGCCGCCATATATTCGCCCACACGCTTCTGGATCGCTTCCCAGCTGGCCAGAATGCAAATCGGCATCAGGAATACGCTGAGCACAATAAGCATCAGCGCGATACCGTCGATTCCCAAGGCATATTGGAAACCTGCAAAGACATCCCCACGCTCGGTGAACTGCCACTGCGGCCCTCCGATTTCGTAATTGATCCAAAGAACTATGCCGAGACCAAGGTTAATCAGCGTTGCCAGCAACGCCACAATGCGCGCTTCGCTGGAAGCCAAGAAGAAACATGCAAGGCCCGCCAAAAGCGGCACCAGCAGCATTACGGAGAGAATAGGGAACCCGTCCATCACATCAAAACCCAGGTAATGGCGGCGACAAGGCCGAGAAGCATAACCAATGCATAACTGGTGAGATAGCCTGATTGGAACCGCTTAGCCCCTGCGGCACCCTGCCGGACCACCCATGCCGCTCCATCAGGGCCAAACCGGTCGATCGTGCCAATGTCGATCAGCTTCCAGAACCACCGCCCCACAATGAAGGACGGCTTCACGAAAAGGATATTGTATAGCTCGTCAAAGTACCACTTATTGTACAGGAAGCGATAAATCGGGCCGAGCTGTTCAGCCACTTTACCGGGAAAGCTGGTGTTTTTGATATAACCGTACCAGGCAATGACGAAACCGATGACCATAACAATCAGCGCCGCGTATTTAACAAGGTATGGCACCGTGTGCATCGCGTGGATAAGCGGCTCGTTATAGAATACAGAACCATTCCAGAATTCAGCCGAATCCAAGAATGTTGGCGCGAATATCTGGCCCGCAAAGATAGCTCCCACTGACAACAGCCCTAACGGAACCAGCATCGTCAGTGGGCTTTCATGCGGGCGATAGCCACCCGTGGTGTCCTCGCCAACTTCTTCAGGGGTTTTGTGTACGCTATGTTGGATATGTTCGCTCTCGATCCATCGCGGCTTACCCCAGAAGGTCAGGAACATAAGCCGCCAGCTGTAAAAGCTGGTCAGCAATGCAGCGAATACGCCCATCCAGAAGGCGAAGTTTGCGGTTTCTGTGCCACGCGCAAAAGCAACTTCGATGATCGCATCCTTCGACCAGAAACCGGCAAAGCCGATCCCGAGATGATAAACGCCAACTCCGGTAATCGCGAGAGTACCGAACATCATCGCCCAGAAAGTGACCGGAATTTTCTTACGCAAGCCGCCGTAATAGCGCATATCCTGTTCGTGGTGCATCGAGTGTATTACGGAGCCTGCACCAAGGAAAAGCAATGCCTTGAAAAAGGCGTGCGTAAACAAGTGGAACATTGCCACACCGTATGCGCCCACGCCAGCTGCGAAGAACATATAGCCGAGCTGGGAGCACGTTGAATACGCAATAACACGCTTGATGTCCCACTGCGTTGTACCAACTGTAGCGGCAAAAATGCAGGTGGCAGCGCCGACAAAGGTCACGATGGCGAGCGCTGTTGGCGCGGTTTCAAACATTGGCGACAGGCGGCAAACCATAAAGACGCCCGCGGTCACCATGGTGGCCGCGTGGATCAGAGCGGAGACCGGCGTTGGCCCCTCCATCGCGTCTGGCAGCCATGTGTGCAGGCCTAACTGCGCCGATTTGCCCATCGCACCAATGAACAGCAGGATGCACAGGATATCCATCGTATAGAAACGGAATCCGAGGAAGGTGATGTCGCTCCCGCTCATCGCAGGTGCTGCTGCCAGAATTTCGGGGATCGAGGTCGTGCCGAATACGAGGAAGGTCCCGAAGATGCCAAGCATGAAGCCAAGATCGCCAACACGATTGACGACGAAGGCTTTGATCGCAGCGGCGTTGGCACTCGGTTTCTTGAACCAGAAACCGATCAGCAAATAACTGGCGAGGCCCACCCCTTCCCAACCGAAGAACATCTGGACGAGGTTATCGGCCGTCACCAGCATCAACATGGCGAAGGTGAAAAGCGAAAGGTAAGCAAAGAAGCGCGGCTGGTCCGGATCCTCGTCCATATAGCCCCAGCTATACAGATGAACGAGCGCGGAGACGCTGGTAATGACCACCAGCATGACTGCCGTCAGCGTATCGACTCGCAGGGCCCAGTCGAACGACAGATCGCCGGAGCGCACCCATTGCAACACCGGAACAACATCTGCTTGCGTTGTACCCGCGATGAAGCCCAGAAAAATAGGCCAGCTCAATGCGCACGAGATAAACAGCGCACCAGTAGTGATCGCTTTGACCACTGTATTGCCCAGCGCGCGATTGCCAAGCCCGCCAACAATCGCGGCCAGCAAAGGGAGAAAAACAATCAGCAGAATTTCGGTGGACACGCCCGGATTATCCCTTCAGCCGATCGACATCGTCGACCGCAATGGTACCGCGAGCGCGGAAGTAAATGACGAGAATGGCAAGCCCGATGGCCGCCTCTGCTGCAGCGACTGTTAGCACGAACATCGCGAAAATCTGACCCGATAGGTCGTCAAGAAACGCGCTGAATGCGACCAGATTGAGATTTACGCCAAGCAGAATCAGCTCGATAGCCATGAGAATGACAATGATGTTCTTCCGATTGAGGAAGATGCCGAGCACGCCTAGGACGAACAGCATAGCACTTACAACAAGGTAGTGTTCAATCCCGATCACAAGTCGATCCCCTGGCCAATGGATGGCTGCCTCATGACGATCGCCTCATCAGGACTGCGCTGGTTCTGCTTACTGATGTTCTGGTGGCCGCGGACTGCCTTCTGTTCGCGGTGCGTCAGGACAATTGCCCCCACCATAGCCACCAGCAGGATCATTCCTGCAATCTCGAACAGGAAGGCGTAGTGCGTGTAAAGCAACGCGCCAATATTTTCGATATTGCTCTGTCCCAGGACCGGGGTCGCACTGCCATCAGCAGTGCCTAACTCAATAGGTCCGGCGCTGATTGCGCCCAAACCGAAAAGGATTTCCGCTAGTAAAACAATGGCCACCGCAATGCCGAGTGGAAAGTTCTGCATGAAACCAGCCCTCAATTCGGCGAAGTCAATGTCCAGCATCATCACGACGAACAGGAACAGGACGGCCACCGCGCCGACATATACCACGACCAGCAGCATCGCGAGGAACTCTGCCCCTACAAGCACCATGAGACCCGCCGCGTTGAAGAACGCGAGGATTAGCCACAGTACGGAGTGCACCGGGTTGCGCGCCATGATTGTCAGCACGCCGCTGCCAATCACGATGCTAGCAAAAAGATAAAAGGCAATAGTCTGTATCATAGGGCCCCGGTTCGATGTGCGCGCGGTTAGCGGTAGGGCGCGTCGGCTTCAAGGTTTGCGGCTATTGCCCGCTCCCACTTGTCACCATTCGCGAGCAGTTTCGCTTTGTCGTAAAGCAATTCTTCGCGTGTCTCGGTAGAATATTCAAAGTTTGGTCCTTCGACCACTGCATCCACGGGGCACGCTTCCTGACAGAAACCACAATAAATGCACTTCGTCATATCAATGTCGTAGCGGGTGGTTCGGCGACTACCATCGTCGCGAGGTTCGCTCTCGATAGTGATAGCCTGCGCCGGGCATACAGCCTCGCAAAGTTTGCACGCGATGCACCGCTCTTCTCCGTTGGCATAGCGCCGCAGTGCATGCTCACCCCGGAAACGCGGGCTCAAAGGGTTTTTTTCGTAAGGGTAATTTATCGTCACCTTGGGCTTGAAGAAATACTTCAAGGTCAGGGCATGCGCTTTTACGAACTCCCAAAGGGTGAACGACTTGACGAGGTGTGAAACGGTACTCATGCCGAAAAATGTCCAGTGGCCATAAGATAGCCGGATATAACAACAATAAAGATCAGGCTGATCGGCAGGAATACCTTCCACCCGAGGCGCATCAGTTGATCATAGCGATAGCGCGGCACCGTGGCCATCACCCAGCTGAACAGGAAGAAGAAAAAGAACGTCTTCCCAAGAAACCAGACGATGCCCGGAATGTCGAACCACGGGATTAAATCAATGTCGAGCGGGGGCAACCAACCGCCGAAAAACAAAATGGTGTTGAGGCTGCACATCAGCAGAATGTTGGCATACTCACCTAACCAGAAAAGCGCGAATGACATTGAGCTGTATTCGGTTTGGTATCCGGCAACCAATTCGCTTTCTGCCTCGGTCAAATCAAAAGGTACGCGCTGGGTTTCCGCCAGACAGCTGATGAAGAACATCACCCACATCGGAAACAACAACAGGTTGAAGATATACCCGTTGACGATGCCAAACCCGTGGCCCCGCTGCGCCTCGACGATTTCTGTCAGATTGAAGCTGCCTGCCCACAACACAACGCACACCAGAATGAACCCGATGGACACTTCGTAGGATATCATCTGCGCCGCAGCGCGCATGGCGGAGAAGAACGGGTATTTGGAGTTTGATGCCCACCCGCTCATCACCACGCCATATACAGATAGGCTGCTTATCGCGAGAATGTAGAGCAAACCCACATTGATATCCGCCAGTACAACGCCAGCATCAAACGGAATTACTGCCCATGCAGCCAGAGCAACGGTGAAGGTTACAATTGGCGCGAGCAGGAAAATGCCCTTGTTCGCAGCACTTGGGATGATGGTTTCCTGCAGGAAGACTTTTAATCCATCGGCAAAACTTTGCAGCAGACCGAACGGCCCGACCACATTAGGCCCCCGCCGCAGGTTAATCGCTGCCCAGACTTTGCGATCAACATAAATTACCATCGCTACACTGAGCATCAGCGGCAAGGCGATGAGCAGAATGCCGCTGATAGTTGCGGCGAACCATGCGGCCTCGTAGGTCATACCCCAAGATTGGAAGAACTTCGTCATTCGGCCGCCTCCGCCAGTTGTTCACCGTGGAAGAGCTCCTCCGAACAGCGCTGCATCACATCGCTGGCGCGGGCAATGGAGTTGGTGAGGTATGGGTCTTTGATCGGATAGCCTCCAATCACATTACCTTTAGCCGCCTTCTTCGCTTTGGGCAGCTTGCCGTAATCAGCGAGACCTTCTTCACCCAGCGCAGGTACAGCCGCAATCATAGCATTTTGCAATTCAGCAAAACTGTCAAACCCGACACTCACTTTCAAAGCATCGGCCAGCGCACGCAGGATAGTCCAGTCTTCACGTGCATCGCCTGGCGCAAAAACCGCCTTCTCGGCGAATTGCACACGCCCTTCGGTGTTAACGTAGGTTCCGTCCTTTTCAGCGAAGCTGGCAGCAGGCAGAACGATGTCTGCCGCATGCGCGCCCTTGTCGCCGTGATGGCCAATATAGACTTTCAGGCTGTCCGCAAACGCGTCGAAATCCAGCTCATCCGCACCCAGTGCAAGCATCACTTTAGGGGCGGTATTGACGATATCCTTGATACCGCCCTTTTGCGCGTAACCGAGCATCAGCCCGCCCATACGCGCAGCCGAAAAATGCATGACGTTGAAACCATTCCACCCATCTTTGACGAGGCCGAACTGCTCTGCAAAAATCAGTCCTGCATCGAGCACATCTGCGGCCAAACCTGCGCCGCCTATCACGATCGCGGGGCGTTCTGCTGCCTTGAAAGCATCGGCAACGTGTCCAGGCAGATCGTTCAGAACGCTTGTGTCGTCACCCAGATACTCGACCGGGAATGTCGGATCCCAGTGCGGGCCGACGATAAATACCTTCGCGCCGCGCTTTACGGCTTTGCGCAGGCGGACATTGACCAGCGGGGCCTCATGACGGACCTGACTGCCGACAATCAGGATTGCATCAGCGGTTTCGATCCCGGCAAAAGTCGAATTGAAATTCACTGCCGCAAGGTTCGATACATCGTAATCCATGCCGGTCTGGCGACCTTCGAGCAGATCGGAGCCGAGCGCACCCAGCAGTGCCTTGGCCGCGAACATCGTCTCGCAATCGACCATGTCGCCTGCGACGGCTGCGATGCTGGAAGGGTCGCTCTTCAACTGCTTGGCAATCGCCTTGAAAGCATTGTCCCAGCCAGCTTCGACCAGCTTGCCACTCTTTCGAACGAATACCTTATCGAGACGGCGGCGACTCAAGCCATCGACCTGATAGCGTGCCTTGTCCGACAACCATTCCTCGTTCACGTCGTCATTGATCCGCGGCAGAGCGCGCATGACTTCGCGGCCACGCGAATGCAGCGTAATGTTCGCGCCAACGGCATCCGATACATCAATGCTCAGCGTGCGCTTCAATTCCCACGGGCGGGCTTCGAAAGCATAGGGACGACTGGTCAACGCGCCGACCGGACACAAGTCGATTACGTTGGCGCTCAGCTCATGGCTAGCGGCCTGCTCCAGATAGGTGGTGATCTGCATATCCTCACCGCGATAGAGCGCGCCGATTTCATCAACCCCGGCGATCTCTTCGGAGAAACGCACGCAGCGTGTGCAGTGGATGCAGCGGGTCATGATCGTCTTGATCAGCGGGCCCATATATTTTTCTGTCACCGCACGCTTATTCATGTCGTAGCGGGATCCGCCACGGCCATAAGCAACGGCCTGATCTTGCAAATCGCACTCGCCGCCCTGATCGCAGATCGGGCAATCGAGCGGGTGGTTGATTAGCAGGAATTCCATTACGCCTTCACGCGCTGCCTTCACCATCTGCGTATCGGTGCGGATTTCCTGACCGTCGGTAGCTGGCAGTGCACAGCTCGCCTGCGGCTTGGGCGGCCCGGGCTTCACCTCAACCAGACACATGCGGCAATTGCCCGCAATGCTCAGCCGCTCATGATAGCAGAAGCGCGGAATTTCTTTCCCCGCCAACTCGCACGCCTGAAGTACGGTCGCGCCGTCGGGAACGTCGATTTCGGTACCATCTACGGTGACTTTAGGCATCGGCATTGCTTTCGTGAGCGATAATCTGACGGTAGGCGGCAATCGCAACTATCGACCGGAACCCATATTCAGAAAACTGAAGGCCCCCGGCATCGTCCGATTGTGCAATACAATGCCCGAGAACCGGCTGAAGTGCTGTTATGGCCTCTTGTTGTTTCGAGGTTGCAACACCCGTTTCCAGAAGCTTGGCTGCGAGATGTGGTGCTCCTCTGACGATGCACAGGGCAACCGCGTCTTGCGTCGTAGGAGCCGGAGGAGCTTCGCCAAGAACGCTCATCGACAGAAGCGTCAAGCGGGACTCGCCCTCTTTCAAGATGAGCGCTTCCGCAAGAGCGCCTGAAATCGCAACGGGATCGAGTTTCATGGTGCCAGAAGGAAAACAACCTTCCGTCCCGAGAACAAGCTCGCCCATAAGCCTGTCAAATTCCGACTGACCGTAGGAATCAGAGTAAAGTGCCTTGGCGTCATTGCCTCTTCTGTTGGCCAAGCAGCTCGCCATTCTGCCGAGCTCTCTCTGAGCCAGCATATCGTCACGCGATTGCGCGCTCGCTGGTGAAATACACAATCCAATAAAGGCAAAGCATACCGCCAAAAGAAACATCATACGCATCACTCAGCCGCCTCCGCAAACTGCGCGTTATGCTGGTGAATGCGCCGCTCCAGTTCGGGGCGGAAGTGCTTGATCAGGCCCTGTATCGGCCATGCCGCCGCATCGCCCAGCGCGCAGATAGTGTGGCCTTCGACCTGCTTGGTCACCTGCTGCAGCATGTCGATTTCCTCGATTGCGGCATCGCCGGTTCGCAAACGCTCCATCATGCGCCACATCCAGCCTGTGCCTTCGCGGCAGGGGGTGCATTGGCCGCAGCTCTCATGCTTGTAGAAATAGCTGATGCGGCTGATTGCGCGGACAATATCTGTCGATTTATCCATCACGATCACTGCTGCTGTGCCGAGGCCGGAGCCGACTTCCTTCAGCCCGTCAAAATCCATCGGTGCGCTGCGGATTTGCTCAGCAGGGACAAGTGGGACAGACGAACCACCGGGGATGACAGCAAGCAGGTTGTCCCACCCGCCAGTGATCCCGCCGCAATGGCGCTCGATCAGCTCCTCAAACGGGATGCTCATCTCTTCTTCTACAACGCAGGGCTTTTCGACATGGCCGCTGATCTGGAACAGCTTTGTGCCCGCATTGCCCTCACGGCCAAATCCGGCGAACCAGCCTGCACCGCGCCGCAATATCGTGGGGACGACCGCGATGCTTTCCACGTTATTCACCGTGGTTGGGCAGCCATAAAGGCCCGCGCCTGCCGGAAAAGGAGGCTTGAGGCGCGGTTGGCCCTTTTTGCCCTCAAGGCTTTCGATCATCGCGGTTTCTTCACCGCAGATATAGGCGCCAGCACCGCGGTGCATGAACACATCGAAATCATAGCCTGAGCCGCTGGCGTTTTTGCCGATCAGCTTCGCGGCATATGCCTCGTCGATAGCCTTCTGGAGCGTTTCCGCCTCGCGGATATATTCACCGCGAATGTAGATGTAGGCCGCACGGGCCCGCATGGCGAAACCAGCAACCAGAGCGCCCTCGATCAGCTTGTGCGGATCGTGGCGGATGATCTCCCGGTCCTTGCAAGAACCGGGCTCGGACTCGTCGGCATTGATGACGAGGAAAGACGGACGACCGTCCTTGCTTTCCTTCGGCATGAAGGACCATTTGAGACCTGTGGGGAAGCCTGCCCCACCCCGCCCGCGCAGGCCAGATGCCTTCATCTCGTCGATGATTGCATCATTACCGCGCTGGATCAGAGCTTTCGTGTTGTCCCAATCACCGCGCTTCTGCGCTGCCTTCAAGCCCCAATCCTGGAATCCGTAGACATTGGTAAAAATCCTGTCCTTATCAGCGAGCGCCATCAGGCGAACCCTCCCTGTGTGAGGAAATAGAGTGCGGAGATACCGATAACGGCCATCACGCCGAATTTGACCATGCCCATTAGCACCTTCCACGCGATAAACGCGAGGACGAGCGCGACGCCGATAGTGATGAGTTCAGACATCACCACTCACTCCGGTAATCGTGATTGGCGTCGACCATTTCTTTCAGCGTGGTCGGCCCGCCGCTGGGTTCGCTGGTATGGCGGCCCGGCTCCTGCGTGCCTTCCGTGGGCGGCTCCCCAGCGGCCAGCGCGTCCAGAACGGCATTGAGGCGCTCCACGGTCAGGTCTTCGTAATTGCCGTCATTGATCTGGACCATTGGCGCGGTGGCGCAATTGCCCATGCATTCCACTTCGGTGAGGGTCCACAGGCCATCTTCGGAGACATTGCCCTTCTGCATCCCGCGCTTCTTGCAGGCAGCGATAATATCGTCGCTGCCGCGCAGCATGCAGGGCGTGGTGCCGCACACTTGGACATGGAATTTGCCGACCGGCTGAAGGTTGTACATGAAATAGAAGGTCGCAACCTCGACCACCCGGATGATCGGCATATCGAGATACGTGGCGACATATTCCATCACCGGCAGAGGCAACCAGCCTTGCGTATTCGTTTCCTCGCCCACCTGACGCTGCGCCAGATCGAGCAGCGGCATCACTGCCGATTTCTGGCGGCCTTCGGGATATTTGGCGATGTGATAATCCGCCTTCGCCTTGTTCTCGGGCGTGAAGGCCCACGCGCTGTATTGCGCGCGCAGTTCGGGCGTATCGGGGGCAAGGCGGCGATCAGCCATGGGTCAATCTCGTTTGCAGATAGCGGCCCACATACAGGCCGATGACAGCAGCAGCGGCCGTCGAAAGAATGTCTTTCAGCGACGTCTCGCCGTGAAACGCCAGCAGATACGCCGCGACTGCCGAAGCAAACGCAGCGAACGCGGCGACGAAGATGAAGATTTCGCGGAGTATCATGAGGATGACTGCTCGACTGTTCGCGATGGCGGCGCGGGAAGTGTACACTCCTGAGAAACTATCCTTCGATAGGATAATTGAGCAAACACATGCGGCGAAGACGCGCGGTCAAGGCCGAGTAGGAGAGTGTCACTCTCGCAGCGCGCATTGGCCTTTTCACCCATGGCGCAGTTATAGCTAATTTGTATTCTGGCTCCTGGCCCCAGATCGGTTTCCCTGTTGGCCCGAGTGCATTCCGACAAGCGGGCAATCAAATCTGCAGCAGATAGAGCGTCCCGATCTGTCCCGTAAGCCGTAAATCTCATCGATTCCAAAGCCTTAACGTTGCGGGTTTCGATCGCCTGCTCGGCTGTTTCGAGGATATCTGGCGTTGCAGTGCTTCCCAGCAAACCAAGGACAACAATATTGGCAGTGTAGATAATCACCGGTCACACTCCCCGAACACCACGTCGATTGCGCCCAGAATGGCGGTTGCGTCGGGCAGCATGTGGCCTTTGCACATGAAGTCCATAGCCTGGAGGTGTGAAAATGCCGTCGGGCGGATCTTGCAGCGGTAGGGTTTGTTCGACCCGTCGCTGACCAGATACACACCGAACTCGCCCTTGGGGCTTTCAGTGGCGACATACACTTCGCCTGCGGGAACGTGGAAGCCTTCGGTATACAGCTTGAAGTGATGGATAAGAGCTTCCATCGACTGCTTCATCTCGCCGCGTTTGGGCGGGGAGACCTTGCCGTCGGTGCTGGCCACAGGGCCAGCGGGCATTTCGGCCAGGCATTGCTTGATGATGCGGGCCGACTGATAGACTTCGTTTACGCGGACCATGAACCGGTCGTAGCAATCGGAATTCGTGCCGGTCGGAATATCGAATTCCATCCGGTCATACACTTCGTAAGGCTGCGATTTACGTAAGTCCCACGGGATGCCGGCAGCACGGATCATCGGGCCGGAGAAACCCCACGCCAGCGCGTCTTCCTTGCTCACTACGGCAATATCGACATTGCGCTGTTTGAAAATGCGGTTGTCCATTACCAGGCTCATCGCGTCGCCGAACAGCTCTGGCAGACGGTTGTCGATCCACTCGCCGATATCCACCAGCAGTTTCTCGGGCACATCCTGATGGACACCGCCGGGGCGGAACCACGCGGAATGCATCCGCGCCCCGCTCGCCCGCTCGAAGAAATTCATGCAATCTTCGCGCAGCTCGAACACCCACAGATTCGGCGTCATCGCGCCTACATCCATGACATGCGCGCCGATGTTCAGGAAGTGATTGGAAATACGCGTGAGCTCCGCAAACAGAACGCGAAGATACTGGGCCCGCTCCGGAACTTCGATATTCAACAGCTTCTCGATAGCGAGGACATAGCTGTGTTCCTGACACAGCGGGGAGCAGTAATCGAGACGGTCAAAATACGGCAGCGCCTGCAGATACGTCTTGTGCTCGATCAGCTTTTCGGTGCCGCGATGCAGCAGGCCGACATGGGGATCAACGCGCTCGATAATCTCGCCGTCCAGTTCCATAACCATGCGTAGCACACCGTGGGCCGCCGGGTGCTGAGGACCGAAATTAATCGTGTAGTTCGAGATGACTTCATCGCCGGTGGTCGGCGATTCTTCGAGTTGGACGCTCATTCTGCGTCTCCTTCTGGCTCGGTCGCGGCGGCGGTATCGGTTGTCTTGCCCTTGCGCTCTTCACGCGCCGGCTGGTCCTCGGTCGGCTCTGGCGGAGGCGTACGAGCCTTGTCGGTCGCTTCCTCGGCAGGCGATCCCGCGCTTACCTTTTCCGCAGCGTGCTTGTCTGCTTTTTTGCCTGCGCCGCTATCAGAGGGCTTTTCCGTGACCTTGGGATCATCGACCGGAGGCGTCGCCGCCTTCTCGTCGCCCGGAAGAACGTAATCGGCACCTTCCCAGGGGCTCATGAAGTCGAACGTCCGCAAATCCTGCGCCAGCTTGACCGGCTCGTAAACCACCCGCTTTTCGTCTTCGGAATACCGGAGCTCTGTGTAGCCGGTCAGTGGAAAATCCTTGCGGAAAGGATGTCCCTCAAAGCCATAGTCGGTCAGGATGCGGCGCAGATCGGTATTGCCATCAAACAGCACACCATACAGATCGAACACCTCACGCTCTAGCCAGCCGGCATTGGGCCAGACAGTAGTAACTGTAGGCACAGGCGTCGCCTCGTCGGTCGACGTTTTTACCATTATACGGTGGTTCTTCGTGACCGAGAGCAGCATGTAAACGACTTCAAAACGCTCTGTCCGCCCTGGATAATCGACTCCGGCAATTTCCATCAGCTGCTGGTAAGCGTGATTGTCGCGCAGCATTTTCAGCACATCGGCGATGCTCTCTCGCTTCACGGTCAGCATGATTTCGCCATGCTCTTCACGCGCGGACAGCACGTGGCTGCCCAGCGCCGCAGTCAGCGTATCCTGCACACCATCGTTAGAGGCGTATTTCGGGGCAGAGTGGAGAACGGTGGCCATCGAAATTACCTTTCAATCGTCCCGCTGCGGCGGATTTTCCGCTGCAATTGCATCACCCCGTACAGCAGCGCCTCTGCCGTTGGCGGGCAGCCCGGCACATAGATGTCCACTGGCACGATACGGTCGCATCCGCGCACTACGGAATAGCTGTAATGGTAGTAGCCGCCACCATTGGCGCAGCTTCCCATGCTGATAACATATTTGGGTTCCGACATCTGGTCGTAAACCTTGCGCAGCGCCGGAGCCATCTTGTTACACAATGTACCCGCCACGATCATCACGTCCGACTGACGCGGAGAAGCGCGCGGTGCGACACCGAAACGCTCCATATCGTAGCGCGGCATATTGACGTGGATCATCTCCACCGCACAGCAGGCAAGGCCGAAGGTCATCCACCATAGCGAGCCGGTGCGGGCCCACTGGAACAGGTCTTCTGTGCTGGCGACCAGGAACCCCTTGTCGTTCACTTCGGTCTGCAGCGCGTTGAAAAATTCTGCATCCGGCTGGCGAATTTCGCCCGGCTGCGCAGTCGGCTGGACCATTGCGTCACGGCCATTGGGGCTGATTGTGCTCTGTTCGCTCATAATACTATTCCCAATCCAGCGCGCCCATCTTCCACTCGTAAGCAAAGCCTACTGTGAGGATGAACAGGAACCCCATCATCGACAGCCAACCGGTCCATTCTGTCGCCCCCAGACTTACAGCCCAAGGAAACAGAAACGCGGCCTCCAGATCGAAAATGATGAACAGGATAGCGACGAGGTAAAACCGCACATCGAACTGGCTGCGCGGCTCTTCAAAAGCGGGGAAACCGCACTCGTATTCGCTCAACTTCGCGGCATTGGGTGCGTGCGCGCCGGTCAGGCGCGAAACGCCCATTGGCAAAAACACGAATGCGGCAGACAAAGCCACCGCAACGCCCAGAAAGAGCAAGATGGGTAAATACTGCGAAAGGTCGACCAAGGGGGACTCACTTCAAGTTGCGCAGCATTGGCTGCGTTAGGTATGGCCGCGCTCTAGTCCTCCGCCCCATAGGGTGCAAGGGGGGCAAGGGTCATATTCAGGCCGGATTTCGCCAATTTCTCCGAACGATCGCACCATGAGGGGAAGGATGGGTTCGCCCACCCTTCCCGCCGCCGCGTTAATTTCGGCCCCTATACCTTTTTCATTTCCCGCGCGATCGTCTTGCGCGCTGAATCGCCGTAAGGCGGGCGCAAACCGGCCAGTTTGGCAATGTCTATCTTGGGCTGGGTATAAACTGCGCGGGCATGGCTGAATTCACGGAACCCCTCTGGCCCGTGATAGGATCCCATACCCGACGGGCCGACACCTCCGAACGGCAGATCTTCCACCGAAACGTGGAAAAGCACATCGTTGACAGTGACACCGCCAGAAATTGTGCGGGTCAGCACCTCCTCCCGCTCGGCCTTGTCATTGCCGAAATAATACAGGCCCAAGGGGCGGTCGCGTCCATTGATGTAATCGATGGCCTCGTTTGTCTGGCTGTAGGTTTTGACCGGAAGGATGGGGCCGAAAATCTCTTCCTGCATTGCCTGCATATCGTCGGTGACATTGCGCAAAATGGTGAGCGGCATCTTTCGCGCGTTGGAGCCAGAGAAGTCTTCGTCGCCTGGATTCACCTCGATAACCTCGGCGCCCTTCCCGCGGGCATCCTCCACCATAGATTGCAGGCGGTCGAAATGCTTGTCAGTGACGACAGAGGAATAGTCGTCGTTGTCGAGCAAAGTGGGATACATATGGTGAACCCCCAGCTGGACGGCGGCGACGGCGGCCTCCTCACGCTCTTCAGGAACGATCATATAATCGGGCGCAAGGCAGATTTGCCCGGCATTCATCATCTTACCCATAGCGATCCGCTCGCCAGCTTTTTCGTAATCTGCACTCCGGCCCAGCACGACCGGGCTTTTGCCGCCCAATTCCAGAGTGACGGGGACGAGGTTCTTGGCGGCCGCTTCCATCACCTTGGCACCGGTTTGCGTCGAGCCTGTGAAGACGAGGTGATCGAACGGCAAACCAGAAAATGCCTGAGCCACTTCGGGGCCGCCTGTAATTACAGCCACCTCGTCTTCATTATAATATTGCTGGATAAGGTTTTTCGTCAGCTCGCTGGTCGCCTCGGTAAATTCACTCGGCTTGATCATCGAGCGGTTACCGGCAGCCAGAACCTGCATCAGCGGGCTAAGCGACAGTTGAATGGGGAAGTTCCACGGGCTTAGAATGCCGATCACGCCTTTGGGTTCGTACCGAACCTCTGCCTTCGCACCGAGCAGGCCAAGCGGGAACCGCGGTGAACGTTTCTGGGTCTTGGCCCAATGATCCATATTCTTCAGGCAGTATTTGCCGAAACCGATTGTGCTGGTGATATCTGTCACCATTGTGGCTTCGAAGCTGCGACTGCCGAAATCCGCACTCATCGCGCGGGCCAGATCTTCACCATGATCGACCAGCAGAGCGATTCCGCGCTTGATCCGGTCTTTGCGTACTTCCATCGGCTCTGGACGCGCCGTGGTGAATGCGTCCCGCTGCACCTTTAGAACACGCTCCAGTTCGCTCTTATTGCCGTCACCCATCATTCTCTCCATTTGATTATCTTGCACCGCAGCATTAGCAGCTTCATCTAAATAATGCACTGCAAGACGTTCCGCTCCTGAAAGGCAAGAATTACCGATGTCCCATTTTTCCCCCGCCGATCCGATTGTCATTCTCTCGTACGCCCGCACGCCGATGGGCGGAATGCAGGGCGCGCTGGCCGATGTTTCCGCCACCGAGCTGGGTGCGACGGCAGTGAAGGCTGCGGTAGAGCGGTCAGGTGTTGCAGGCGACAAGTTCGACCGTGGCTATATGGGCTGCGTACTTCCTGCCGGACTGGGTCAGGCTCCGGCGCGGCAGGCATTGGTCAAGGCCGGCCTGCCAAAATCGGTGCAGGCGACCACAGTCAACAAAGTGTGCGGCAGCGGAATGCAGACCGTCATCATGGGGGCAGAAGCTCTCGCCAGTGGCACGGTCGACTATGTGGTTGCGGGCGGAATGGAAAGCATGACCAATGCGCCCTACCTGCTGAAAAAGCATCGCAGCGGAGCACGGCTGGGCCACGACACCACTTACGATCATATGTTCCTGGACGGTCTGGAAGATGCCTACGAGGAAGGCCGCGCTATGGGCACTTTCGCGCAGGACACTGCGAATGATTACCAGATGACGCGCGAGGAAATGGACGAATATTCCATCGAAAGCCTGCGCCGCGCCAATGCCGCCATCGAAAGCGGCGCGTTTGACGGTGAAGTCGTACCGGTCAGCTTCTCTTCCCGCAAGGGCGACGTTACTGTCGAGCATGACGAGCAGCCGGGCCGCGGACGTCCGGACAAAATCCCTACACTTCGCCCTGCTTTTGCCAAGGACGGTACGATCACGGCGGCTACATCCAGCTCCATTTCCGATGGCGCTGCGGCGGTTGTGCTTGCACGGGAAAGTAGCGCGAAGGAAAACGGCCATACGCCGGTTGCAAAAATCGTCGCCATGGCCGCCCACGCCCGGGAGCCCAGCGAATTTACCATCGCGCCGATCGGCGCAATTACCAAGGTGCTGGAAAGCGCAGGATGGAACGCCGACGAAGTAGAGCTGTGGGAAGTCAACGAAGCGTTTGCCTGCGTGGCGATGTTTGCCATGCGCGATATCGGCATCCCGCATGACAGGATTAACGTAAACGGCGGCGGCACCGCACTGGGTCATCCCATCGGTGCCAGCGGAACGCGGATTATCGTCACGCTGCTCAATGCCCTGAAAACCCAAGGCAAGACCAAAGGTATCGCCAGCCTGTGTATCGGCGGCGGCGAAGCCACCGCTGTCGCAGTCGAATTGATTTAGTCCAGAACGGGTCCCTGCTCAGGCAGGGCCCCTTTAATTTGTCAGGGTTCGCCTGCACCCCAAAGGCGGCTTTGCGGCACAAAGCCTACGCGTTTGCCAACCGAAAGCTCGCACCAGCCTGCGCTGCAGTCGCCCAGAAGACCGACAACCCCTGGTTCCAAATTCCAGCGAAGCGCAGCACTGTCCGCGGGGCTATCGCGCATCGGGGCGAGCCCTTCGCCGGCAACGAACGCACCGGGCCGAGTGTCCCGTATCAGGCTGGCGGCAACCCACCCTTCCTCGCCATCGGGATCGCGCACATACCGCCAGCCTTCCTGCACGCGCAGAACCTTCAGCGGCAGTCCTTCACGCTCGTAAACCCATTCGATCTGGTAATCCCTCCCAGGTCCAACGCGCATATTCAGTTCTGTCGTGTCGATCGACGCCCAATACGGCGTATCACGATTTTGCGCAGCAACAGGTGCCGCGCAAAGCGAGACAAAGGAGGCCAAACTGATGACGATGCGTTTGGAGCGACTCATATCGTCATTAACGATACGGCAGCCAGGCACACCCATTCAAGCGGGAACCCGCAAAATGTTCAGTATTCACCCACCCCCGTTCCCGCGTGTTCAGCGCTTGACCCTTTATGGCGCATTCGCCAATCGTCACGGAATATGAGTGCAACACCATCTTCACTGCCCGCAAATGGCGATGCTGACGGACGCCGTGTGAACGGCACACCGCGCGTTGTTGTGACCCGCCACCTGCTGCCCAGCATCGAAGCCCGTATGCGGGAGTTATTCGACAGCCGCCTCAATCCTGACGACCGAGCACTCTCACATGAAGAGTTACAAGCTGCGATAGCGGATTGTGACGTTCTGGTCCCTACGGTTACTGACACAATCGACACTTCCCTGATCGAATCTGCCGGTGACAGGCTGAAGCTGATTGCCAGTTTCGGTGCCGGCACGGATCATATCGATCTGGCCGCTGCGGCGAAGCGCGGGATTATGGTCACCAACACTCCCGGCGTTTTTACCGACGATACGGCCGATCTGACTATGGCGATGATTATCGGAGTGCCGCGACGTATCCGCGAGGGGACTTCTCTGGTCCGGCAAAAGGAATGGACCGGCTGGGCACCGTCCGCTCTGCTGGGACGCCAGCTTGGCGGGAAAATACTCGGCATCGTCGGAATGGGCCGGATAGGGCAGGCTGTCGCACATCGGGCCCGCGCTTTCGGGCTGGAGATCCACTACCACAATCGTAAACCTCTGCCCCGCGCGATAGAGAGCATGTTCGGCGCGACTTACGTTGAGAATCTGGACGAAATGCTGGGCCGGTCGGACATTGTCACCCTTCACTGCCCCGCTTCGCCAGAAACGCATGGTCTGATTGATGCCGGACGGATCGCTGCCATGAAACCGGGCAGTGCGCTGGTGAATACCGCGCGCGGCGATCTGGTGGATTATGAAGCGTTGATTTCGGCGCTTCAAGAAGGGCGTCTGTCCGGCGCAGGACTGGATGTCTTTCCCCAGGAGCCTGAAATCGACCCTCGCCTGCTGGCCCATCCCAATGTCATTGCCTTACCGCATATCGGCAGCGCGACGATAGAAGGGCGCGAGGCATCGGGTGAGAAAGTGATCACCAATATCCGTTTTTGGGCCGACGGTCATCGTCCCCCGGATCAGGTTCTCGACGCGCTGGTTTGACAGGTGGCTTGCCTACGCAAAGGTGCCTAATCCCCTGTCAAAATCCGCTCGACGAGTTCCTTCACTGTTGGCGTGTAATTGTTCGAATAGAACGGATCCTGCTTGAACCGGTATGCGGAGTGCCCTGCGAACGCCAGATTATCATCCGGATCGCCGCCGTGGGCAATATCCTGCAGGGTTTTCTGGATACAGAAACTACGCGGATCCGCGAGACGACCGGTGGTGTAATCATCATGATCTTTCCAGCTGGAAAACTGGCAGTGCGACAGGCAGCCCATGCAATCCTTCTGGTCCTTACGGATGACATCGCGCGATTCCGGAGTGACAAAAACCAGAGTATCGTCAGGCGTTTTCAAGGCCTCTGTCTGGCCTTCACCGTGCCATGCCTTGGCCCGCTGGTAATCATCGGGCGTGAGCCACATCTTCTTACCCTTGGCCCCGAAATCAAGCTGACGCGTGTGTTCCTCATCCTGCTCTTTCACAAAAGCGACCTGCCGCTCGCTGCGATGCATCAGGTCATAGAGGAATGAGGTTTTCACAGCGCTGGAATAGAAACCGGTGGGAGAGAATTTGTGCAGTAGCACATCGCCTTCATCGACGGTGCGCAGCAGGTCCTTCCAAACCTGCGGGATCGGGCTTTCCTGCGTCAGCAGGGGCCGTGTTCCGAACTGAAACATGATCTTGCCAATGTCCGGATTGTCGATCCATTCGTTCCAGTCGCGAAGGGCCCAGACGCCCCCCGCCATGACGATAGCGGTTTCTTCCGAAACGCCTTCCTTGCGCATGGTTTCGCGCAAAGCGACCACGCGGGGATACGGGTCTTGGGGATCGCGCGGGTTCTCGGCATTGGACAGGCCATTATGCCCGCCGGCCAGCCACGGGTCTTCGTAAACCACCGCAGCCATCAGGTCGGGAACCTTGGAGTAACTCCGTTTCCACAGGGCGCGAAACGCCCGGGCAGAACTGATGATCGGAAGGTAGCAGACATTATGCCGCGCAGCGATTTCCGCCAGCTTGTAAGGCATACCGGCCCCGCAGGTGACACCGGTGATCATCCCCGGCGTATTGGACAATACGCCCTCCAGCACTTCCTGCGCGCCGCCCATTTCCCACAGGACGTTGATATTTATCGCCCCCTTGCCGTTCGACATTTCATAGGCGCGTTTGACCTGTTCGGTCGCGCCATCGATGGCATAGCGGACCAACTGCTCGTGGCGTTCCTTACGAGTAGCTGCGTCATAGATTTGCGGTACCGGGTTGCCGACTTCGTCGTAGCTGTCGGCATTTACCGCGCTGACTGTACCGATACCGCCGGCAGCAGCCCAGGCGCCAGAGCTCAGGTGGTTGGTCGCAGAGACGCCCTTCCCCCCTTCGACCAATGGCCAGACTTCACGTCCACCGTAAGAAACCGGCTGCAAACCTTTGAACGCCATTAATTATCCATTTCTGTATGTATTATTGTAGCCCGCCCGCAGCGGCTTCGACTGTCTTTGCCTTCGCAGGCTTATTTCCCGCATCCCCTTTGCACGGGGCAATCGCGGTCGGTTCCGGTCTGGTAGCGTTTCTGCGGAACTGTGCATAGTACCCCGCCAGTTCAGGAGCATTGCGCAAGGTATCAAGGGTAAAGCCGACCTGCTCTAGCTCGCAGGTCAGCAGAAACGGACTGATGCCGTGTCGGTCCGTCGGTCGATCTACATCGACTACGATCACCTGTCCGCCTTCTTTCAGCGCAGGCCACAGGCGCCACAGGAAGGCATAGGGCTCCTCTACCTCGTGATACATATGGACCAGAAAGACGCGGTCGAAACTGTCGCCCGGCAGCCGTGGATCATCGGCCGCTCCGGGCTGAATCGACACATTGTCGAGCCGTTCGCGCTCTACCCTGCGGCCCAGCCTGCCCAGCGCATCGTCGTCGATATCCTGAGCCAACACCCGGCCGTTTTCACCAACACGCTCGGCCAGACGAACCGTGTAATATCCCTCACCCGCGCCGATGTCGGCGACGGTCATACCCGGTTCTATTGCCGCGAAATCCATCACCTTCCGCGCTTCACCCACACTGTCGCGATCAGTTTCCGTGCTGAACTGGTTGGATCCCAACTCCGAAACAGGCCGGTCCGGTGTGGGGAACCGGAGAGCGGTTTCAGGACGCTCCGGCTTATCCGGCACGCGTTCACAGGCTGTAGTCGACAAAGCCAGAGCAAGAAGGGCAGCGACGCGTGTCACTCCACGTCCTCCACCTCCACCGTCTCGCCAGTGACGCGCTGCGCCAGGGCGGCGGAGATATATTCGTCGATTGCCCCGTCGAGGACCGCATCAGGCGCCGAGGAGGTAACGCCGGTGCGCAGATCCTTGACCATCTGATAAGGTTGCAGAACATAGCTGCGGATCTGGTGGCCCCAACCGATGTCGGTCTTGGATTCGTATTCCGTGCCCGCTGCAGCTTCACGTTCGGCCATTTCGCGTTCGAACAGACGCGCCTTCAGCATGTTCATCGCGGTGGCGCGGTTCTTGTGTTGGCTGCGGTCGTTCTGGCTGGCCACCACGATGCCGGTCGGCTGGTGGGTAATGCGAACGGCGCTGTCAGTGGTGTTTACGTGCTGGCCACCTGCGCCCGATGCGCGATAGGTGTCGATCTTCAGGTCGCTTTCATTGATCTCGACTTCGAAATCGTCGTCGATCACGGGATAGACCCAGACACTGGAAAATGACGTGTGACGGCGCGCGCTGCTGTCATACGGGCTGATACGCACGAGCCGGTGCACACCACTTTCGGTCTTGGCATAACCATAAGCATTTTCGCCCTTGATCAGCAGAGTTGCGCTTTTGACGCCCGCCTGGTCGCCCGCCTGATACTCGACCGTTTCGACCTTGAAGCCGCGGCGTTCGGCCCAACGGCTGTACATACGGAACAGCATTTCAGCCCAGTCATTGCTTTCCGTCCCGCCCGCGCCCGCGTGGATTTCAAGATAGGTGTCGTTACCGTCGGCCTCGCCCGACAGCAGTGCCTGTACCTTGTCCGCATCTGCTCGATCGGCAAGTTTTTGCAAAGACGCCAAGCCATCGATGACGATATCGTCATCGCTCTCGGCCTCGCCCATCTCGATGAACTCTACGGCATCGGACATCTCGGCAGAGATTTCATTAACCGTGCCGACCGCGCTTTCGAGCTGCTTCTGCTCGCGCATCAACGCCTGTGCCTGCTTGGGATCATCCCACAATGTAGGGTCTTCGACCCGCGCATTCAGCTCGTCCAGACGGCGCAGTGCGCGCTCCCAGTCAAGCGACTGGCGCACCAGCGCCAGAGCCGCTTCGATCCTGTCGATATGGGCCTGTCCCTCGGCACGCATCAGCTGTGTATCCCACAAATCATAGGCTGTCAGCGCTTAGCGAAACATACGCGATTGGCAACCTGTGCGACGTCCGCAGGTCAGTAAATGCCGCCCTGATCTTCCACGAAATCCGATGGAGGGGCTTCGGTCTCGCTGGGTGTGGAACTGCGACCAGCAGGGCTAGCGGTCGTCCCGCCGCTGCGTGCCTTGCGGATCAGATCGAGAATTTCTGCCCGACGGGATGCGATTTCATCTGCTGCGGTGGCGCGTGGCGGTTCAGTATCGGGCTTGAAAGCTTCCCAAATAACCGCGGATTTGTCCCCGCTTCCGGGCAGACCGTCGAGCACGCGCTTGCCAGTACGCCGGTTAATCCTGACCATCCGCACACCGGATGGTGCGACCGCCGGGCTATCACTCCATAAATCGCGCGAATTGCGAATTAAGTCCTTGATGATGGGCGCAGCAATTGTGCCGCCTTGTGCATATCCACCCATATTGCGTGGCCGATCGAACCCGACATAGGCACCGGCAATCATCCGCTGCGTTCCACCGATGAACCACACATCCTTCGGACCGGTGGTGGTGCCGGTCTTGCCGAACAGTGGAAGGTCGATAGAATTGAGCGTCGTTGCCGTACCGCGCTGAACTACGCCGCGCAGCATATGCATTGTCTGGAAAGCAGTGCGGGCATCCATCACCTGCTTACCCTTCAGGCCAAGACGCGGCATCGGCTGGCCGTCCCAGTCAGCCATGTTGCATCGCTCGCAGTCACGGGTGTCGGAACTCCAGATAACCTTGCCGCGCCGGTCCTGCACATAGTCAATAACGCTGGGCGGGTTCATCCGACCGTGATTGGCGAGCGCACCATAAGCAGCGACCATTTTCATCACCGTGGTTTCACCCGCACCCAAGGCAAACGCGGGGTATGGGTCATAGCTGCCGATGCCAAGATCCTCGATCTGCTTCACAACATTGGGCATACCTGCCGTCATCGCGACCTGAACGGTCATGACGTTCTGCGACTGCTCCAGGCCGTAACGCAACGGGAACTGCCCGCCCCGCCCGCCGCGGAAGCATTTCTCCCCGTAACGACTGCCCTGATAATAGCAGTAGCGGCCATTATCGATCGCGCTGGCCGGTGTCATGCCGTGATCAAGCCCTGTGGCATAGACAAATGGTTTGATGGTGGAACCCGGCTGACGCTGCGCCTGTGTCGCCCGGTTGAAACTGCCGAGCCGCGAATCAAATCCACCCTGCATCGCTGTAATCCGGCCAAGCTGAGCGTCCTGCACCACCAGCGCTCCCTCAGCCTCTGGAAGAGCGCGCACGGCCCAGCCATTGCCCGATGCCTTCACGGCAATCACATCCCCGGCCTTAACAGCGCCGGGAATCCCGATGAGTGGCCCTGTCTCAGCATCCGAGAAACCGACTGTTCCCCGTGATCCCGAACGTTCGGTTACAACACCTACACGCCAGTCGTCATAGCTGATGCTGATGGTTGAGCTGGCCAACTGGCCGGTTAAAGATCCCTTGTCCGGGTCCAAGGTCGCAATCGGCCCGCTCCATCCACGGCGTCCGTGATAACGCAGCAGTCCCTTACGCAACGCATCACGCGCCGCATTCTGCATTTCCATATCAAGCGAAGTGCGCACCCAAAGACCGCCGGCATATACACTGTTGTCGCCATCTTCTGCGGTCTCGCCAAACCGTTCCATCAACTGCCGCCGCACTTCCTCGATGAAATAGCCCGCATCGGCAGACCGCTGGCTGCGTTGAGTAACAAGGCCCAGAGCCGTTCCACGCGCCGCCTGTGCGTCCGATGCGCTGACAAAATCATTGGCAACCATTTGCGATAACACGAAATTGCGACGATCAAGCGCAGCCTCTTCATTTGCCGCGCGGCCGTATCGTTCGGGCGCTTTGGGAAGAATCGCAAGAAACGCGATTTCATTCAGATTAAGATCGCCGACATCCTTATCGAAATAGGCGCGTGCTGCCGCCTGAACCCCGAAACTACGGCGGCCCAGCGGAATCTCGTTGAGATACAGCGTCAGAATTTCTTCTTTGCTCAGCACCGCTTCGATCCGGCGGGCCAGCATCATTTCCTTTAGTTTGCGAGTGACCGAATATTCATCGCCCAGAAGCAGGTTCTTCGCCACCTGCTGGGTGATGGTTGACCCACCCACCGCACGTTCGCCGGAACCAAACTTGGTCACATAATCGAACACGGCATTGGCCGTCCCCGTCAGATCGACCCCGCCATGACTGAAGAACGTCTTGTCTTCGGCCGACAAATACGCCTGAACCAGTTGCTTCGGATAATCATCGAATTGCAGCTGGACCCGCCGTTCACGGGCGTAGGAATGCACAATCTCCCCGTCGCCCCCTCGAACCACCGATGGCAGCGGGGTTTCGTAATCGACCAGCGATTCTGCATCCGGCAGATCACGGGCGAGGAAGAACCACAACGCCAGCCACAGAAGGATAAAACCGACCAGTGCATACACTATCCAGCGTAAAAAGCGGCGATCCGTCCAGTTGCGCCGCACAAACGCCACCGCACCCGACGCTTCGCGCCGGATACGGTAGTGAAACGAGTCTGGAGAAAATCCGTCAGCCATAATCGGTTGAAGCGCCTAGCACGGGGTTTCTGTCACTTGCCATAACGAATGACACCGCAATCGGTTTTGGCCACTGTTTTGCGCATTATTCAGTTCGGCCGCGCTCGCGCGCGAAGTAAATCCGAATGGCCCGCGTCATGGTTCTGGCGAATGTCTCCTGGCCTTCCTCCGATGCCAGTGCACGGGCCTCTTCGGGATTGGTAATATACCCGGCCTCGTACAAAATCGCCGGGACATCGGGAGCGCGCAGCACAGCCAGTTCTGCGGAGCGACGGGTCTGGGGATGAAAACGTAGCGTTCCATCACCCTCTCGCACGACCAGACGAGAAAATTGCGACGAATTTTCCTGCACACGTCGCTGGGACAGTTGCACCAATATGGAACTGATTGCCTCGCTCTGCCCCTGAACCGATACACCGTTCAGGCGGTCGGTATTGTTCTCCCTCTCGGCAAATCTTGCCGCCGCCTCGCTCGATGCTTCGTTGGATAGGGTGTAGATACTGGCCCCGCGGACTCCGCGGACTTCGCCCGCGCTATCCGCGTGAATTGAAACGAACAGATCGGCACCCAGCCTGCGGGCAATTTCGGGGCGTTCCTGTAAAACAAGGAAGTTGTCGGTATCGCGCGTCAAGGCAACGCGGATGCCGCCGCTGGCCAGCAATTCGCTTTTAAGAGCTTTGGCGAGGCCCAGAACAATGTCCTTTTCCCGCACACCGCCATGCACCGCACCGGGATCCTTGCCTCCGTGTCCGGCATCGATCACGACCAGCGGGCGAGAGCGGTCGGGTGGGCCACTAATTTTAGGCAAGTCCACCGGATCCCCTGCATCGGGCAGTGCCAGTCGCAAGACATAATCCCGCCCGAGATATGGTACGGGCAATGTCAGGCCGAAAATAAATAGACCAGCCACCAATGCCAGCGGCGCTGTGAAAATTAGCCATATCTGCGTTCGCATACTCATTACCTGCTGCGTCTAGGGGCTGGCAGGGGCGCAGCGCAATATGGTTGCTGCTTTGGCGGTGGCCTGCTAGCGTTGATTTACCAAGTCGGCTTGCCTTTTCCTCAGATTGGCAACGGTTCGGCAATCCTTGCGCCGTATAGTGCTCAGGATAATTCAACAGGTTGAAGCGACAATGCATATCTGCCCCGCCAATTTCACGATGCTGCCTGCAGGCAGCGGCGTGAACAATGGTCCGGCAAAAGCGCGTCGAACGCGCAGTGCATTTTTTGCAGACACGCATTTTGCGGGAACGGTGGCAGAGTGCCCTTCCCTTTCCATAACAGCCGCTGGCGCCATCTTGGCGAGCGGCTTTCACACATATTTGCGCCAGTCACCCCCGGGCAATGTCCAGCGGCGATGTGGCGCATGGAGACAATTCAATGGCAACGCGCATGCTAATCGATGCGCGCCACTCGGAAGAAACCCGGGTGGCGGTCCTCAAGGGAAACCGGATTGAGGAGTTCGATTTTGAATCTGCTGATCACAAGCAGATCAAAGGAAATATCTATCTAGCGAAAGTCACCAGGGTCGAACCGTCCCTGCAGGCTGCTTTTGTGGACTTCGGTGGCAACCGCCACGGATTCCTCGCCTTCAGCGAAATCCATCCTGACTATTACCAGATTCCGAAGGAAGATCGCGAGCAGCTTCTGGCCGAAGAAGCCGAGGCGGCCGAGGAAGAGGCTCGCCTGCGTTCCGAAGAGGAAGATCGGGGCGAAATTCCCGGCGACGAATACGACGCGGAGGATGATGAAAGCGGTGAAGCCCTCGCAGAAGATATGGCCGAAGACGGACTGGAAGAAATCGACACCTCCGACAAGGAGAAGGTCGCTACCATCGAAGAAGGTCACGTAGACAGTGACGACGATGATGATGGCGACGATGACGACGACGATAGTGACAGCGATGACAGCGAAGAAGGGGGCAATGGTTCCCAGCGGCGTGGCCGCCGTGGTCGCGGACGCCGGCAAGGTGCCCGCGGAGGCAAGGGCAACGACAAGAGCCGCAGCCGTGCGAAGGAAGTGGATGATGTCCGCGCCCGCCGTCAGGCCTTGCGCCGCCGTTACAAGATTCAAGATGTAATCCAGCGTCGCCAGGTTCTGCTTGTTCAAGTCGTAAAGGAAGAGCGCGGAAATAAGGGCGCTGCCCTGACCTCTTATCTCAGCCTGGCTGGCCGCTACACGGTCCTGATGCCGAACAGCAGCCACGGCGGCGGCATCAGCCGCAAGATCAATTCCGCAAGCGACCGCAAGCGCTTGAAGCAGGTGATCAATGATCTCAGCCTGCCAAAGAGCATGGGCCTGATCGTCCGTACCGCAGGCATTGCCCGCACCAAAACCGAGATCAAGCGCGACTTCGATTACCTGGCGCGTCTGTGGGACAAGATCCGAGAGAATACGCTCGGTTCCAGCGCGCCCAGCCTGATCCATTCCGACAGCGATCTTATAAAACGGGCAATCCGCGACATCTACAACCGCGAGATCGAGGAAGTGGTCGTCGAAGGGGAGCACGGATACAAGGCAGCCAAGCAGTATATGAAGCTGCTGATGCCCAGCCATGCACGCAGGGTGAAGGCCTATTCCGACCCCGTACCGCTGTTCCAGCGTTATGGAGCAGAGGACCAGCTTCGCGCTATGTACGACCCTGTCGTGCAGCTTAAATCAGGCGGCTATCTGGTCATCAACCCGACCGAGGCGCTGGTATCCATCGACATCAACTCGGGCCGTTCCACAAAAGAACACGGCATCGAAGCGACTGCAACCGCAACCAATCTGGAAGCAGCCAAGGAAATCGCCCGCCAGCTGCGCCTGCGCGACATGGCTGGCCTGGTAGTGATCGATTTCATCGACATGGAGCGGACGGGCAATATCCGTAAAGTAGAGCGGTGCATGAAGGATTCGCTCAAGACCGACCGCGCGCGCATCCAGATTGGCCGTATTTCCAGCTTCGGCCTGATGGAAATGAGCCGCCAGCGTCTTCGTACCGGAGTACTGGAAGCATCGACCCGCGAATGCCCGCATTGCGACGGAACCGGCCTTGTCCGTACGGCCTCCAGTGCTGGGCTATCCGCTTTGCGTCTGATCGAAGACGAAGCAGCCAAAGGCAAAGGTTCGATCATCACCCTGTCAGCCAGCACGGAAGCGGCAGTCTACCTGCTGAATTCCAAGCGCAGCGAACTGCAGGAAATCGAAGAGCGTTACAGCGTCTCCGTCGAAGTGGTTCCCGAAGGCGAAGATGAAGGGGCCAAGATGGAAATCGGCAGCTCCGGCCCGCGCCCGACCGAAGCGCCGAAATTCGACCCGATCGTCATTGAGGAAGAAGATGACGATGTGGAGGAAGACGCTGCTGCAGAAGAAGAAGACGAGGACAATCTCTCCAATCGGGATGATGACGACAAGCCCAGGAAGCGCCGCCGCCGCCGCGGTGGTCGGGGCCGCAACAAAAGCCGCGATGACCAAAATGATGACGGAACTGAAGATTCCTCAAACGATAGTGATAACGACACTAACGAATCCAGCGATGAACAGTCAGACGACGACGATGGCCAGCCCAAGAAGCGCCGTCGCAGGGGTGGACGTCGCAGGGGTGGCCGAGGCCGCAGTCGCTCGGATGAAAACAGCGATAACGGCGAGAATAACGAACAGTCCGAAGCCGGAAATATGAACGGTGTTTCGAAGCAGGTGAAGGACGACATGGCTGTGGTTGCCGGCCCGGATGATGCGCCGGAAACTGCCGAGGCAATGGCGGACGAGAAGGCCGAGGAAAAGCCGAAGCGCAAGCGCGCTCCGCGCAAGAAAGCTACTTCTACAACCGACGAAACGGCTAAGGATGAATCTGCAACGGAAGAAGTAGAGAAGCCCAAGCGCAAACGTGCGCCGCGTAAGAAAGCCCCCGCGAAGGATGCGGACAAAACCGCCGGGACAGGTGATGGTCAAGATGCTGCGACCGAAACGGGCGAAGAAACACCCAAGCCCAAGCGCAAACGTGCGCCGCGCAAGAAACCTGCCAGCGAAAATGCGATCGAGCCGCCTGCGGAAGCCAGCGCCGTCGCCGACCAGGTGAAGGAAGACGCTGCCGTAGTATCCGAGCCGGACAACGCTCCGAAAACCGCCGAGGCTATAGCTGAGGAAACCGGTAACAAATTCCCCAAGCCGAAACGCGGTTGGTGGCAGCGCACATTCGGTGAATAATCGTTGACGCAGTTTTCTTACATGTGAAGCCAGAATATACGGGGCGCGAACCATCAAGGTTGGCGCCCCTTTTTCATGGTCGCGAGCCGGTTAGGGTGTCTGGTTAAGCACCATCCTTGACCCCAACACCCCATTCCATCCAACCAACCGGGCGCGGAGTTTTCGCGGCATAGCGCTCTCCCATCTGTTCAGTAACCAATCCCCCTGCCCGCACCGCATCGGTAATCGGGCGGGTCAGATGGCAGCCGCCTGCCACCGGCTTCCAATAAGGTTCGATCCGGCCCTGCCACTTCGCCACACGGCTATCGGGCGCCCGTCCATGTTCCAGATACAACAGCCTTCCGCCCGGCTTCAGAATACGGCGCATCTCGCGCACGACCTGCGCCTGATCTTCCACTGAGCACATTGTATAGGTGCATACGACGGTGTCGAAGCTGTTGTCTCCAAACGGAATAGCTTCGCCCACTCCCTCGCGGATATCGGCGACCCAGCCTTTCTTACTGGCCTCGGCTCGCGCGTAATCGAGCAATTTCGCACCCGGATCGATTCCGGCATAGTGTGTAATTGCGTCAGCCTGATAAAACGGCTGGTTTATGCCGCCACCGCAGCCGATTTCGAACACGTCGCCGCGCGCCAACGGCACAACCTTCGCACGCAACTTCATAATCCCTGGCGCTCCGCAGGCCAGCTTGATCACGCGCGGTACACCGTGTCGGTCCCACCATTCCGCTATTCCCATTGGTAACCTCCTCCTGTCCCTGTCTGCCGGACTATGGCACAAGTCGTAACCAGAGAGGAATCATTCCCATAACTGTCATTCGCACTCCCGAAGAGCGCTTCGCCAATCTGCCCGATTATCCCTTCTCGCCGCATTACCACGAACTCTCCGATCAATTGCGGCTGCACTATGTCGATGAAGGGCCACAGCATGGCACGCCTGTGCTGATGATGCATGGCGAACCCAGCTGGAGCTTCCTATACCGTCACATGATCGGCCCCGTTGTGGATGCCGGATACCGGGTGCTGGCGCCCGATCTCATTGGCTTCGGCAAATCGGACAAACCGGCGGACCGCGATGTTTTAAGCTATGCAGGCCATGTCGCGTGGATGCGCGAATGGGTGGAGACGCTGGATCTCACCGGGATCATACTCGCTTGCCAGGATTGGGGTTCCCTGATCGGATTGCGGCTTGTGGCCGAAATGCCCGAACGCTTTTCCGGGGTGACTCTATCCAATGGCGGATTGCCTGCGGGTCAGGAGCCACCTCCCGCCTTTTCTGCCTGGCGCAAGTTTTCTCAGGAAAGTCCCGTGTTTCCCGTTGGCAATATCCTGCAAGGCGCGACCAGCCGCGATCTGACAGAGGCCGAGGTGGCAGCGTATGATGCGCCCTACCCCGACGAAGACAGCAAAGCCTGCGCTCGCGTATTTCCCACTCTGGTCCCATTGGGCAATAATGTTGCCGTGCCCGATCAACTGAAAGCCTGGAAATCGCTGGAGACATTCGACAAGCCTTTCGTCTGTGCGTTCAGCGACCAGGATGCGATTACCGCCGGTGGAGAGAAAGCCTTTATCGGCCGGATCCCCGGTACAAAAGGGCATGATCTCCACCGCACACTGAACGGCAATCACTTCATTCAGGAGGATGATCCGCAGGGGTTCGTGGCCGCCATTCTCGACACGGCAAAAGCGGCCGGCGCGTGATAAGTCTTTTCCCGTGCCCCGCTTCCGCTAAGGCAGGCTGACAAGCAGCGCAGGAAAACACATGACGGCAATTGCACCTCTGACCATCCCTCAAGAAGCCAAGGACCGCGTACGTACGCTGTTCATGGCGAAACACGCCCTGTGGGGCGGAGGAATGCATCCCGAAGACGGCAATCATGCGATCTACCATCACGAGGTCCGAACCACTCTGGAAACTCTAGGCCTGCAGCTGGAATTTACAGATAATTACCAGATTTTGTTCGAGCAGCCGGAAGCGGATTTTGTTTTCCCGCTGCTCAATCGAGGCGGCTTCGTAAATTCCGAAATGCTGATCCCGCTGCTCTGCAATATGCACCGGATTCCCTATCTGGGAGCAATGCCGTTCCTGCGCGGTCTGGGCGATGACAAATCGGTATCGAAGCTGGTGTGCCAGCATGCCGGAGTGCCCACCGCACCGTGGTTCTGTTACCGCCGGGGCGCCCCGGTTCTGGAGAAGGACTTGCCCGCATCGGCTGATGGCCGCTGGGTAATCAAGCCCAATGCCTCGTCTGCCAGCTGGGGCATTTCCGATGCGTTCGATTTTCAGGGCGTCGCCAATGCCGTGGCCAATATTCACGGACAGGGCCATGATGCGATTGTGGAGCCATATCTGGACGGATACGATGTCCAATGCGCCTTCATCACGTTAAACGATGTGCCAACCGCATTGCCCATGCTGTGGTACGAGCGGGAGGACACGCAAAAACTGTGGACCTATTACGAGAAACGCGATCTGGTCCAGAATACTGAGAAAGCAGCCCTCAAACTTTTCGAGCATGCGGAGTTGGCAGCCAAGGTCGAAGACTACGCGACACGCGTAGCGCAGGAATTTCTCCCTTTCGATTATGGCCGGATCGAATTCCGCGTCGATCTGAATACCGGCGATGTGAATTTCATCGAGATCAATCTCAACTGCAATCTATGGTCGGAAAAGGTAATGGCCAAAGCGGCCGCATATGCCGGCTTCAGCCATGCGGACCTGCTGGAAACCCTACTGGCCGAAGCGTGGCGACGGAACGGACTGATTGCAGGCGCCTGAGTGCACCAGCCTGACCTGAAGGAGAGACACATGACCGACGCCGCTGCTCCCATCACTATAATTCTGCTGGCCGCACAGCGTGCAGGCGTGGTCAATCCTTTGGCAGAGCGTGCCGGTGTCTCGCACAAGTGCCTCGCCCCCATACGCGGCAAGGCACTGATCCGTCACGTCATGGAAACGCTGGTCACTGTTCCCAATGTCGAAGCTATCCGCGTTTCGGTGGAGCCGGAGGTTCACGCAGAACTGGAAGCCGTGCTGGCCGATTACGCACGGCCCGATGTGCCGGTTACACTCGTTGCGAGCGACGTCAATATCGTTGAAAGTGTTGCAAAAGCGGCAGGTAAAAGCTCCGGGCCTTTCGTTATTACCACTGCCGATAATGTTCTGGTGACACGCGACGCGATTGTACAGGTGGGTGATGAATTGCGAACCGCCGATGCTGTTATAGGGATTGCACGCGAGAAAAATGTGAAGGCCGCGCATCCCGAAGGCCAACGAAATTATTACGGCTTTTCAGATGGCGGTATCGCCAATTGCAACCTTTATGGTCTGGCCGGCCCCAAAGCGTTCAAAGCTGCCGAAGTCTTTCGCGAAGGCGGTCAATTCATGTCCAATCCGGGCCGTATGATCCGCGCTTTCGGACTGCTAAATATTCTCCTGCTTAAAGCCGGATTGCTTAAATTGCATCCTGCAATGGAAGTACTTGGCGAACGACTGGGGGCCACGATCCGTGCGGTGGAGTTCGAAGACGGCGCGCTGGCCATCGATGTCGATAACGAGCGAACATACGATGTTTGCGAGGAATTGCTGCCGACGCGCCCAATCAAGGGCTGATCTCCGCGCGGCGCTATCCGGCTCAGTCTGGAACGCGCTCTCTCTTCCAGTCAATCTGGTGCCCGCTATCTTCAGGCGTCAGTCGATCAATCACCGATAGCAGATTGGCAGCTGCCTCCTGTGCCTGAGTAAGCTGTCCTTCCGGAAGGTTGGATTGGAACGGCTCTGACAAGGCTGTATCCACAGTGCCGGGATGCAGCGACACCGCCACTGCCTGCTTGTGTGTCCGGCCCAGTTCGATAGCAAAGTTTTTCACCAGCATATTGAGGGCTGCTTTCGATGCACGGAGCTGTGCCATCCGCCATAACTATTATCGCCGATGGACCCGACACGGGCCGACAGAGCGGCAAAGACACTGCGCCCTGCCTTTGGGAATAACGGCAACATTGCTTGTGCGGCCAGAGCCGGTCCGATTGTATTAAGTTGCAGAACCTGCGCCATCGTATCGGCTTCCAGTTGCCTGTAACTGCGTTCCGGTCCGGTTCCGTCAGGCAGGGTAAGTACGCCAGTCGCCACGACCACCAGTTGCGGCGGAGTGTCCGCCATCCCCGCAGCTGCATTTTTCAGGCTGGACGGAGTATCGTAATCGAACCTGAAGGGATGAATGCCCTTACCCTGCGGCACATTGCCGCTGCGCGAACCTGCGTGGATGGTCGCCACTCTGCGCTGTGCCAACGCCTCTACCAGAGCCCGGCCGATCCCTCCGCTCGCCCCGAAAATTGCGGCGCTTTCAATTGATGGCTGTCCTACATCAGTCGTGCCGGTTAGACGGCCCGAATGGCAGCAAGGTTCCCCCGACGGTTTTTCTGCAAAAAGGCAAATTCCGCTCCGCAGAACAGAATTTTCTTTCACGGGGCGTGTTTCAGATGAACGTTTGTCCACCCGCGAAGCCAACTGCGATCCAACATGTCGTCGTAGGGCGTTGGACCAGCTTGTGTTGCTGCCGACATTCGTTAGATAGGCTGCAACAAAACAGCAGGAATCCGTAAGACTCATGGCCACTTTCACGCTCCCGAAGAATTCGAAAATCCGCAAGAACGGCGAAGTGCACCGCGCGGAAAGCGGGGGCCGGATCAAGAAATTCAAGATTTATCGCTACGATCCCGAAGGTGGCAAGACACCGAGCTACGATACTTTCGAGGTCGATCTGGATGATTGTGGCCCGATGGTTCTGGACGCCCTGTTCAAGATAAAGAACGATATCGACCCGACGCTGACTTTCCGCCGTTCCTGCCGCGAAGGGATATGCGGTTCCTGCGCGATGAACATGAATGGCAAGAATGGTCTCGCCTGCACCAGCGCGATCGAGGATATGAAGGGCGAAATCCGCATCACCCCCCTGCCCCACATGGAAGTGGTCAAGGATTTGGTGCCCGATTTCACGCATTTCTACGCGCAATACGCCAGCATTCGCCCTTGGCTGCAAACTGTAACCCCCACGCCGAGCGGCAAGGAACGCTTGCAGTCGCCCGAACAACGCGAGGAACTCGACGGTCTGTATGAGTGCATTCTGTGCGCTTGCTGCTCTACAGCGTGCCCGTCTTACTGGTGGAATTCCGACAAGTTTCTCGGCCCTGCAATCCTGTTGCAAGCCTATCGCTGGCTTGCCGATAGCCGTGACGAGATGACCGGTGAGCGTTTGAACGAATTGGAAGATCCCTTCCGCCTCTATCGCTGCCACACGATCATGAACTGCGCGAATGTCTGCCCCAAGGGGCTTTCGCCTGCCAAGGCCATTGCCGAAACCAAGAAGATGATGGCCGAACGTACGATTTGATTGGAATACCTCCGTGAAAAACCCACCGACCTTCTTCGATTATGAAGAAATTCCAGACGCGCCCGGCTGGTACAGCTGGGACCTGAAAGACGAATCGCGCTTTAACGGAGCCGTTATGGGCTCTCTGCGGGTCCGTCAGGATGGTGATCGTGCCCGTCTGCGGATGTTCCCCGAAGTGCGGCACACCAATCTGCAGGACATGATCCACGGGGCAGTGACGTTATCCCTGATCGACATTGCGCTTTTTTCGGGCATGCACATGCTGCGCGAAAGCGATGCCGGAATGGCCGTGACCCTGGAACTTTCCACTCAGTTTATCGGGGGCGGGAAGGTCGACCAGCCTCTGGATGCCGTGGTAGAAGTTCTGCGCGAAACACGGCGCTTGATCTTCCTGCGCGGTGAAGTGGTTCAGGGCGAGAATGACGAGCATCTGGTCGCCGCGTTTAGCGGTCTGGTACGCAAGGCATCTGCACCCAAGGCATCACAGTGAGTGGCATACTGGCGCGCTATCAAGCGCTGGTTGAGGCTGGCGAGCTACGCGCAGATGCGGAACAGGCAGCAGCGGCCGAGCGGTTGAATGTCTTGCAGCAAACACTGACTTCGCAGGGCAATGCAGGCTTCCTGGGCAAGTTGTTCGGTAGCAAAACGCCGGAGCCCCGGGGGCTTTACGTCTGGGGCGGCGTGGGTCGTGGCAAATCCATGCTGATGGACCTCTTTCACACCACACTGGCAATCGAAGGCAAACGCCGCGCGCATTTCCATGCTTTTATGCAGGAGGTTCACGCCCGATTGAGAGAAGCTCGTAAGAGTGAGAGCGGCGACCCTATCCCGCCAGTTGCCGCCGACATTGCGGCCAATCTGGAATGCCTCGCCTTCGATGAAATGGTGGTCAACAACTCCGCAGACGCCATGATCATGAGCCGACTGTTCCGCGCACTGATCGTGGATGAAGGCGTCACCATCGTCGCCACGTCCAACCGTCCGCCGTCGGATCTGTACAAGGACGGGCTGAACCGCGAGCATTTCCTGCCCTTCATCGCGCTGATCGAAGACCGGCTGGATGTTCTGCCTCTCAACGGACCAACCGATTATCGGCTTGACCGGTTGGGGGATTTGCAGAACTGGCATACCCCTTTGGGCGATGCTGCAACAGCGCAGGTGCGCGAGGCATTCTTCCGCCTCACCGATTACGATCCCGATACCGGCGATGTTCCGTCGATGGAGCTGGCAATCGGAGAGAAGCGCAGTCTGCATGTGCCGCGCGCGCTAAAGGGTGTGGCCGTTTTCAGTTTCAAACGCCTATGCAGCGAAGCGCGCGGTGCGCCTGATTACCTTGCCATCGCGCAGGAATTTCATACTGTTATCGTCGTCGGCATTCCGCAAATGGGCCCGGACATGCGCAACGAAGCCGCACGCTTCGTCACACTGATCGATGCGCTTTACGAATACCGGGTGAAGCTGTTTGCCACTGCTGATGCCGAGCCGGATGACCTGTATATCGCAGGGGATGGTAGCTTTGAATTCGAACGCACAGCGAGCCGTCTGATGGAGATGCGCAGCGCTGAATATATGGCGCTGGGCCACGGCGCATCTGATTCCTCCACCTGATCTACAAGACCAGCGGTACGACCTTCTCTTGCGAACGCGCTGACCCGCAAGCGATCTTCACCGCGCGGCCACCAAAAACCAGTCCCGAATGGCGCATGGACAAAGCGTTTGATAAAAGTGCAGCGTGTCTCCTCGCTCGCTCGATCCGTTACCCTGAGAATTCATCAGTCCGGCTGCGGAAAACAATTCATCAACGGGCTGCCAGCAGCCCGACCAGCGATCGGTCAAGCATCATCAGCTGCCATAGAACCCGGCTATTATCCGACCGCCCGGCGATATGATCCTCCGCCAGATTCGCCACATGGACAGTGTCAAACCAACCGGTTCGTGACAATGTGCCACTTTTGGCGATGGCTCGGGCCTGCTGTGCCAGCGGACCGCGAAACCATTGGGCCAGCGGAGTGACGAAACCCATTTTCGAACGGTACAGAATATCGTTCGGAAGATACCTTTCCATAGTGTGCTTGAGCAGATATTTGCCCTGTCTGCCTTTGATGCGGGCGCTGTGTGGCAGGCCGGCGGCAAATTCGATCAATCGGTGATCCAGCAACGGCTCTCGCGCTTCGAGGCTGGTCGCCATGCTGGTCCTGTCCACCTTGGTCAGAATGTCGCCAGGCATCCAGAATTTCAGATCGGCATATTGAGCCCGGTCAAGGCCGCTTTGGGCAGGAGCGTTTTGCATCAGTTTTATGAACGGCTGCTCTGCGCGATAATCGCCGAGCGAGCGGCGCATGGTATCGGTGTAGAGCTTGCCACGCTGTTCGGGTGCGAGCGCGGACAGCCCTCTTGCATACCCTTCGTTTCCGGCTTGCGCGAGCGATTGAAAGGTCGATTTGGCGCGCAGGAATTGCGGGGCCCAATCGGCCTTCGGCCATAACCGCCCCAGCGTTCCGAAAACCGGCTCGCGAAGGGCAGCTGGCAAAAGCGAGCGGGCCTGTTCTTCACGGGCATGGAACACTTGCCTGCGATATCCGGCAAAGGCTTCGTCCGCACCGTCCCCTGACAGTGCCACAGTCACATTTTCCCGCGCCAGCTGGCATACCCTCCACGTCGGCAAGGCGGACGCGTCTGCGAAGGGTTCGTCGAACATCCCGGCCAGAGCATCGAGCGCGCCGAAGTCATCGGGATCGACAATTCGCTCGTGATGATCGGTGGCAAACATCCGGGCCACCTTGCGGGCGTGGGATGTCTCGTCCAGCGCTGCGACATCGAAGCCGATTGAGCAGGTCGTAACCGGGTTTGCACTACTCTCTGCCATCAGGGCGACTACGCTGGAGGAGTCCACTCCGCCCGATAGAAACGCCCCCAATGGCACGTCCGATACCATCCGCGATGTCACGCCTTCGCGCAGATGGTGAAGCAGTTGTGCCGAAAGATCCGCTTCGCTTCCCTCGTGCCGCTGGCTGAAATCGACATCCCACCACTGCACCGGTTTTGCAGGCGGGGAATCATGCCGCAATAAACGGTAATGCCCGGCGGCCAGCTTCTCTACACCCTTCAGGATGGAGCGGTGATCGGGAACATAGCCCCATGCAAGATAGTCTTCTACGGCAAGCGGATCGATATCGCGGCGCAGTAGGGGATGCGCCAGCAGACCCTTCAATTCACTGGCAAAAGCCAGGCTGCCATCACTGAGTTCAGCAGTGAACAGCGGTTTCACACCCAATCTGTCACGCGCAAGGAAAAGCGTGCGATCCCTATGATCATAGAGCGCGAACGCGAACATGCCGTTGAACCGCTTCAGGCAGTCCGGGCCCCATTGCTGCCACGCCGCCAGAATAACCTCGGTATCGCCGTCGGTCGCAAACCGCGCTCCGCGCTGGGTCAGCTCGCTGCGCAGTTCCGCAAAATTGTAAATCTCGCCGTTGAAAACAATCGTCGCGCGGCCGTCTGGCGAATGCATCGGCTGGGGCGATCCCTCGACGTCGATAATCGACAGGCGGCGATGGCCCAGCCCTACCCCCTGCGCGGTCCAGACGCCCGATCCGTCAGGCCCGCGATGGGCCAGCGTGTCGGACATTTGCCGCACCCGGGCAGGATCGACCGGTTTGGGCGTTCCAAGATGAAATAAGCCAGCGATTCCGCACATGTCGTTATCTGCTACGGTGTCGCAAGGAACTGGTCCATCCACTCATCCTGCGGGCCTGTGGACCGGCGGAATGCGTCGACGGCATCTTGCGCAGCCACTCCGTCCCGCTCCTCTGCCGATACAATCAGCATCAAGGTCGGCCGCGGATTCAGCGTCAGCTTGTCTCGCATGGCCTCCAGCGTCAGGCGCGCTGCACTGGCGGTGGTGGTTTCTCCGATGCGCCAGCTGGTTTCCGTCAGGCGCTTTATCGATCCCAGGGCAAACAGATAATCCGTCCGGGCATTGGCGCGCTGCGGACCGGTGCGGAGCCAGCGCCAGTCCGTATCCGGCACCAAGGCCCCTTCACCCTGCGCACCGGGATCCCTGCCATTGCCTTGCGCTGCATAGGCGGCCGCGAACACATCCACCCGGCGGCCCTGATCGTCTGCGTAACTGGTCAGCAAACGATGGTCTGCACCGAACGCGCGCGGTTCCCATGAAAGCGCCATATCGGGATCGACCTTCGTCCATCCCCCCACTTCAGGCACAGTCAGTTCCGCAGGCAGGTCTGCTTCCAGATGTGAGGCAAGCACGTTCCAAATCCCGAAGCCGGCGATGAGGATAGCGAACCCCGCAGCAACGGCTTTGCCGCTGGCCGTACGTGCGTCGAAGTGATCGAAAAAGGGTTCTTTCGCAAGTCGGGCCCCGTCCAGGCCGGGCTCTTCCGGATCGCGGTCGAAGAACTGCCATCCGCCGCCCAGTATCAGAACAACGACGATGGCGAAGAACACCCAGCCATAGAAAATATGGTCGAAACCTGCAGCGAATTCGATGCCCTGCGACTGTGCGATGTAGATCGTGCCCCATGCGCGCACGCCGTTGGCGATGATCGGAACAGCGATACAGGCGGCCATGAACGCGATGCGGCGGCGCCATCTGGTAAAGCAGGTCTGCGCGACAAGGACACCCAGTGCAATCATGGCGACCAGAAATTTGACCCCGGAACAGGCTTCGGCAACCTCGAACAGGCCGGCCGGCGTATCGATGAACACACCATCGATCACAGCCGGTATTCCGCTCAATCGTGTCAGCCAGATCACCAGATCGGCAGTAAGCATTTGCAAGGTTGGAACCAGTTCATCGCCGAACGGCACCAGAAAGACCATATACGCGAGAGGGAAGAACACACCCCATGCAACGCGCGGGCCGAGTATCGCAATAACGCTCATCTGAAGTGCGCCCACCGCGCCTGTCTGCGCGACGATATTGACACCGGCCAGCTCTCCCAACAGCCAGACGAACAGTGCGCCCGTCACTAGCAGAAGGCCGGGTGTCCAGCTTCCGGGCTTCAGATGCGCCAGTTCGCCACGTCTGATCCAGATCAGCCACCCAACTGTAAAGGGGATGAACAGGATGTGGTTGTAGGTGGAAATATTCCACCACTGCACAGCCATTTCGATCCATGCACGCGCAGTGAGCAGCATCAGGGCGGCCCAGGCAATCGCGAGCCTTATCAAAGGCAGTTTCCAGGCCTCCGGAACACGCGAACGCCAGTTGCCACTGCGTAGGGCGCTAAGGGTGATGTCAGGCTGCACTGCGCATCGGCCCTGCAACAATATCGTTGAGCGGCGCGAACATTGCGTCCCAGCCTTGTTCACGGATCACGAATTCGCGGGCAGCTTTCGCCAGTGCGTCAGCCTTGGCCGAATCCGTTTCCAGACGTGCAACTGCCTGCACAAAGGCTTCATCGTCTGCAGCGACAATGAAATGTTCGCCATCGACGGCGTCTATACCGGTAGCGGCTTCGGGTGACAGAACCACCGGACGGGCCATTGCCATCGCTTCCAGCACCTTGTTCTGAATACCGCGTGCCAATATCAGCGGCGCGATGACGATGTCGGCTGATTGCAGGAACGGTTTCACATCGGGCACTTCGCCCCAGACGCGAATTCCCAGTTCTCCATCACGGGATGTGAGAGCACCCACTGGAGCGCGCCCGACACAGTGAAATACCGCATCCGGAAACTCTGCCCGGATGCGCGGCATCAGAGTGTCCATCACACGCAATGCCGAATCTATATTGGGCGGATAATCCATCTGGCCGGTAAACACGAGATTGGGTCCGGGGCGCGCATCCAGATCGGCATGGCGCTCTACCTTGGCCGGATCGAAGGTGACGGTATCGATACCATTGCCCAGCACCGTGACATTTGCCAGTTCTGGCCGCTCCATCCGCGATAGGAGCAATGCCGCTTCATTGTCGCTGATCAGGATCGTAGTGTCGGCGCGGTGGGCAAGTCGCTCCTCCTCGCGTGCAAGCATTTTGCCTTCGCGCCGGTCGATCATGGCCCGCGCGCCGCTCTTCGTTCCATAGGTATCGAACTTCGCCGAATCTACATCACACAGGTCGATGACCACGCGCCCACGATAGTCGTCCGGTATATACTGACCCATCTGGCCGGAGAAAACGACAATCGCCTCGATCGGATGCTGCCTGAGAGTCCGTAGGACAAAATCATGCACGCGCGCGTGGTCGAAAGCCGTCAGGCTGACCGGCTTTCCGGTCAAAACCGCTTCCAGCCCAGCAAGCGGCAGCGGCTTATACCTTTTGACCAGGCAATGGCTCGCAGCAACAGCCGCCAGCTCGCTTTCGGCCATCATATCCGCTGCCGTTTCACCGAACGTGCCGACATGAACACGGTGCTCCTTCACCAAGTGCTTTAGCAGGTGATGAGAGCGGATTTTGTCGCCCCGATCGGGCGGAAACGGAATTCTGTGCGAGAGAAACAGGATATCGCCCATCAGGCGAGTCCGCGTGCGATCGGCGGTCCGATAAGATTGGCGATGCCCAGGGGCAGCTTCTTCCACAGGGCAATCTTGCGGCTGTAGGCTGCGCTGGTGGGGTCGACATCGCGCGCTTGCGCACCGTCGGCCGTCCAACTGGAATAGCTCAATGGTTCGGGTTCGAAGCCCCAGTTCTTCTTGAACGCATAGGGCCCGCTGCCTGTTTTGCTGCGCCCGAAATCGAACGCGGTGCAGCCCTTGCGCCGGGCGTGGCACATCAGTTCGTAATACATCACTTCATTGGCGCGAAGGGTGCGCGCATCCCACACTCCCCCGCCCCAATACGGCATCACATCACCGCGATGATACAGCGACAGAACACTGGCCACGGGCCTGTCGCCATTCCACACGGTCAAAATGTCGGCATCGTCGCCAAATGCATCCAGCACGGCATCGAACAGGCTGCGCGGGAACACCGGCGTACCCAGATTGCGAACGCTTTCGGAATAGCACGCATAATGCGCCGAGCGATCAATCTCGCTTTGCCCGGTGGTGACGCGCAATTCGTTTTTTATGCCCTTGCGGACTTCGGCGCGGGCTTTGCGCGGGATGGCAAGCAATTGTGCTTCATCGTCGAGCGCCAATTCCGCCCGAAAGCCGCAGTGGCTGTCAGTCCGGACCTGCCATCCATCGGGGGCATGGCCGCCGCGCAGTTCTACCGAGGCGCAGGCGCGCCGCTGGGCAAGTTCCTGCGCTGCGCGCGCAAGACGGTTTGCGGTGCGCGGGTCATCGGCCAGAATTCCGCCGTCGACGGCAAAGCCACTTGATGCAAGCGCGCGGGGGAAAATCAAAGAATGGACTTCAGTCAGCGGCAGCCAACCAGTCACCATTCCGCCGCGCTCGGCAACAAGTCCCAACGCCTTCTGCCCGGCCCCCTGCTCTGCCGCACACAGCCAACGCGGCAGATGAAATGGCGAGGCACCGTGCGCGAATACGAATTGTTCGATCCGTGCCGCTTCGCCCGGGTCGGACACATCCGCCAGGCTTATCTGCACTTCACACAGACCGAAGGGCGCATTCACGCGGCCAACTCCGGTGCACGCACCGCTTCGCGGTACGCCAGCGCATCCATTCGGCCCCAGTCAAATTCATGCACAAGCTCACCCAGCTTGTCCGCCATTCTGTCCAGATTGGTATAATGGCGCAGCTTCGACTTCACCGGAGCATGGCCAACGCGTGGCTGCTTCGGATCGATTTCCCACGGGTGAAAATAGAAAATTGCCGGCCGTTCTTCGCGCCGGTTCACCTGCCGGATGGCCCAGCGGCTGAAGGCATAGGGCAACACGCGGAAAAACCCGCCTCCACCAGCTGCAATCCTCCGGCCACCAAGAATTGCGGTCGTAACCGGAATTTCGATCAGATCGGACCACGGCAGAGGACGAAACGCGAAACGTGGTGCCTCGCGCCAACCATAATGGTCATGAGTAATCGGCGCGACGCTGGAGGAATAGGTATAACCTTGCTCCGCCAGTTCCATATAGGCCCACGGAGTGCGCTGATCGATGGAGAAGCTGGGCGCGCGGTAGCCGGTGATCCGCACGCCTGACGCGTCTTCGAGGATCATTCGTGCCAGCTTCAGATCGCCTGCAAATTGTTTGCGATCGAAATTGAAAACGCGGGCGTGGTCATACCCATGACTGGCCAGTTCATGCCCCCGCTCTACAATGCGGCGCATCAGGGGCCCGTGCCGCTTGGCAACCCAGCCCAGCGTAAAAAACGTTGCCTTCACATCCGCTTCGTCGAACAAGTCGAGAATGCGCAGAACATTGTCCTCCACACGGCTGGCAAGGCTGTCCCAATCGCCGCGCTCGATCACATCTTCGAACGCGCCGACCTGGAACCAGTCCTCAACATCGACAGACAATCCATTGACGATGCGCGGGTTTGTGGCGGCTGTTGCCTGCATGGAGTATGGGCCTTTTCGTATCAGGCTGCGCGGCGCTCGTCGCCTTCGATCCATTCGATCAGGATCGTCAGGACGTGGCGGACAGACTGCTCCTGATCGTCAATACGCGCTTCAAGTGCAGAAATGCGGTGCGAGAGATCGGCAGGTACGGCCGGCGCATCTGACAGCTCGACAACAGCCTGCTGAAGCTCCGTGATCTGTGCATCGCGCGATGCCAGCATAGCTTCCACCTGCTCCGCGTCGATGCGCGGTGCGTGGTTGAGGGGTGCCGGTGCCGCAGCAGCAGGCTCGGCCTTCGTCATCGGCTTGGGAGCAGCGGCAGGGAATGTGCTGTCATTGACCATTTCTTCCATCACGGAAGACAGCATGGACGCGTCAATCCGGGTCCGCTGCTCGACAGCACCCAAAAGCAGAAGCCGCGTGACGATCTGGTTGACTCGGCGCGGAATGCCGCCTGTCGCCTGATACAGTTCTGCATAAACGCGCTGGTCGAAGGACGGATTGCCCTCCCACCCTACGCACTGAAGGCGGTGCTCTACATAGGGCTGCAGTTCGGAAGGCTCCATCGCATCGAGATGATGCGCGGCAATCACACGCTGGCGCAGTTGCTCCAGTTCTTCGTGATTGGCCAGCGTAGCCTTGAATTCCGGCTGGCCCAGTAACAGCAATTGCAGCAGCGGATGGCTGCCCAGCTGAAAGTTCGATAGCATCCGCAGTTCTTCCAGTGCTTCCACGGATAGGTTCTGGGATTCATCTACAGTCAGCAGACAGCGGCGACCGGCGCGGGCTTCTTCGTGCAGAAATTCCTCTATCGCACCCAGCGCGCTGGCTTTGTCATGACCTTCGATGTCGAGGCCAAAACTCTGCGCCACCATATGAACCAGCTCTTCCCCATCGAGATTGCTGGTCACAACCTGCCCCACTGTCAGGCGCTCGGGGTCCACCTTGTTCATCAGGTGGGCCACCAACGTCGATTTACCGGCGCCTACCTCGCCCGTAATGACGATGAAACCTTCACCCTGCGCCATGCCGTAGCCGAGATAGGACAGCGCCTTGCGGTGCGTCACGCTCTCGAAATAGAATTCCGGATCCGGCGTCAGCTGGAATGGTCGCCCGGTCAGGCCATAGAAGTCGTCGAACATAAAGGTTCCCCGATCAGAAGTCGTAACGCAGGCCGAACAGGGCAGAGGCCGTTGTCAGGTCCTCCGCAGAAAGTTCGCTGTCGAGATGATCCACAGCCACCGCAGCCCGGGCCGAAAGTCCCTGCCAGATGGTGCGGTTGTAAGACGCCGCTGCACCCAGGACGGTTGCGTCGCCGCCCAGTCCCGTGCCGTTGTCGATGTAATTGGCGTAGGCATTCGTGCTGAAACCGGCATTGTTGCCGATTTGGCCGCTGAGAAATACCGTGGCGTAATAGCTTTCATCAGTCAGACCATCTGCACTGGCCAGAACCGTGTTCGGCGCCGCGATGAATGTCCGGCGATCATAGCCAAGGCCGATGCCTGCATTGATCCGGCCGAGCTGGCGGGAGTAATTTGCCGCAACACCTTTGCTGCGATAAACGGCACTGCGGACAGAGCCTAGCGCGCCGCCGAGACAGCCTCCGCCTTCTGCACCCGAAGTGCAGCCATTGAAGTCGCCGGTAAGCGGGTTACGCCCGGCAGTGAAATCGGTCGAAACAGCCGCCAGTGAATTGGTCAGCTGGCCGCCAAAGCCGACCAGCGAATCATATACCGAGATACCCAGCGAACTGCGTGCATCGGGCGCATAGGCGAAGGTGCCGTAATAAGTGTCGCTGTCATAGCGGCGGCCATAGGACGCCGAAAGCGAGGTGCGCCGCGACGGGCGCCATACCACTCCGACATCCCAGATCAGGCCGTCTGTTTCGAAGGCGATCTGCCGCGGAGCGTCGCCGTCTGTGACGAACCGGCCACTGGCATCGACAATCGGATTGCCTGCCGCATCGCGGGCCACATCGCGGCTGGACACTTCCACATCCTCGTATCCGATGCCTGCCGTAGCGGCGAACGAATGTGTCAGCGGCACAGTGATACCTGCACGCACGTTTAAATCACGCACGCGCTGGTCGAGATTGGAGATATCTTCCTGATAGGCTCCACCGGAGACCGCGAGGCCCACCGGCAGCACATCGGCCGGTTTTACCGCAATACTGGCGGTGGCCGAGTGGACGGTGCTTTCGTCGAAAATGTCGACCGGGTCGCCCGAGCCATCCAGAGGGACGACTTCCGGTCCATCGACCCGGTTGTATCCGAACAGATACTGCGCAGACACTTGCGCCGCGCCAACGCGCGTTGCCAATGTAGGCCCGGCATAAACCGAATAGATTTCGCTTTCGCTATCCTCGCCCACGCCCTCGATCGAATTGAAGGTGGAGGAGCCGCTCTGGCCAATGCTGGTACGCGCGGCCAATGCGCCCGCTTCCACAGTCAGGACTTGCGGAACGACTGAGGTGTAGCCGCGGGCAATACCGGTGATGGTATCGCTGTCGACCGCTGCATCGCCGTATCCGATATTGCGTTCATAGCGCAGCGAGACGGAGCCGCCATTATTGCGGCCCTGAACGGTCGCATCGACGCCCGCTGCCAATTGCGTGTAAGTGACCGTATCACTGCCGGGCGAGATTTCCTGCAGCACGACCTGACTTGCTTCGATGTAGGGCGTGACCTGTGGGCGCTGGCGTGTGCTTTCGCGCTCTGGACGTCCGCCAAAAGGTTCGGCCGCCCCGGTAGAACCGCTGCCGCCGGTGACCTCGTCATCGCCATAGTACTGCGCCTGCGCGGCGGCTGGAATGGCCAACGCTACAATCGCGGCGGAAAGCATGAAATGGGCGCGCATCGATCGTCCCCTCACTTGTAGTATGAGCCGAAGCGGCGACCGCTCGGGCTGAAATTGGTTGCATTGAGAAGCAGCTTGATATCGTCGCAGGCGGACAGAAGCTGGTAAGCATCTTCCAGGGCGCTACGCCCTGTCTGATCCGCCCGCGCGACAAGAATGGCCTGCCCGACATGCTTGGCCAGTTCGGCCGCTGCAGAGGCAGCCAACGCTGGCGGCGTATCGAAAATAACAATGCGGTTCGGATGTCCCTGCGTCAGCCGGTCCAGAACATCCGCCGTGCGGCTGCTGGCGACATATTCGCTATCGGTATTCGACCGGCTGCCTGTGGGCAGAACCCAGAGATTGCCGATATCCGTTCGCAGAACGTGATCTTCGACATGGCAATTCGGGTCAGCCAGAGCATCCATAAATCCGGTCGAAGCGGGAATCCCCAGAACATCCGGCAGGCTGGGTTTTGCAAAGTCCGCGTCGACCAGCAGGATTTCCAGATCCTTCTCGGCCGCCAGAGCGATGGCCAGATTGACAGCGCAATAGGTTTTCCCTTCGTCCGAATGCGGCGAGGAGATCAGGATACGGCGGGCAGCCGAAGCGCCCGTCTCGCGCGCGGCCCCGATCACCTGACGCTTCACAATACGGAATTCTTCCAGCAAAGCAGTGACTTCGCCGTCGGGGTCAATCAGACCCTGATCGCGCAGATGCTTACGGTCAATCGCGAATGAATTGCCGCGAAACGGCATGCTGTGGCCCGGCGCGTCGATTGTTACAGGAACACTGGCAGGTGCTGGCGTTTTCGCGTCATATACGCTGTTATCCTGCGGATCAGGATCCTCCGCAGGGTGATGCTGCGCGGTGCCGGGTGCTTCATTCTCCATCAGCTTTGCACGGACGCGCGCAGCAAGCGTTTCGAGATCGGGAGCATCCTGAACCGAAGGGTTTTGCCTTACCGGATCTTGCGACGTGGCATCAGGGGCGGTCTTGCGCTGCACCGGACGTGCGCGCTTCATCGGCGCATCGGCAAGCTTTCCGGGCATCGGCGCAGGGCCAAAACCGTCCAGTCCGAAAGCGCCACTGGCCCGTTCGAACAGCGAACTGTCTTTTTTGCCGCCCTCGTCAGGTTTACCGGGGAGCGGGATTTTTTTATGTTCGGTCATTGTCTGATCCCCCTCACGCTACCGTGCCGACCTGGACAAATTCGATGGCCAGCAGGATTGCGAACACCCCTCCCAGCGCGGCGCTGGCCGCGTAAAACATCTTCATCTTTCGGGCTTCGACAGCGGCTTGGGCTTCAGTCATCGTGCGCGAGATGGCGCCGATTACCGGCAAATCCATCGCCCGCTCCAGCGAGGCGGTGGTGCTGAATGTCGACTTGATTTGGCTAAGCGCGAAAGCAGAGCCAACACCGGCGCCCAAGCCGACAATCAGTACGCCGAGCAGAAGCAGCGGACGATTTGGCGCAGCTGGCTTGCGTGGAAGAGCAGGTGGAACGATTACATCGAATTTGAATGAACTCCGCTCGCTTTCAACCTGACCGCGCAGCTTCATTTCCTCACGGTCCTGCAGCAGATCGTCATACTTGGTCTTCAGAACCTCGTAATCGCGGCTGATGCGCTGGGCTTCAGCGGCCAGGGCAGGTTCGCTGGCCTGATCGGCAATCATGGAGGACATATCGGCCTGCAAGGATGCCTTGCGCGCCAGCAATGCCTGCACATTGGCCTGACGTTCCGCCCGGATGGAAATGAGCGAGCTGTAAGCCGGATTGGGGGAACTGTTGGCCCGGCTGGTCTGCGGGCCTTCTGCCGCAGCCTGCTGACGCAGCAGGGCAACCTGCCGCTGGGCCGCGATCACATCTGGATGGTTGGTTGTCAGCCCCCGCGCGCGCAGACCAGCAAGCTGGGACTGCGCCTGCGATAGCGCAGCTGTTGCAGAGCCGACCGGCGACTGGACCGTTGCGCCCTGCAATGTTGCGGGCGTTCCGGCAAGTTGGCCCTGAATGGCAGCAAGCGCGCTTTGCGCAGCCGCCAGATCAGCATCGACCCCGCGCATTTCAGTGCGCAGCGCCCCAAGTTTTGTAGAAATCGCGGCAGCGCCACCAATCAATTCGGGATGCTCGGCCTCGAACGCTGTCCTGCGTGCTTCCGCAGCTTCCAGTTCGGTCGCACGTTCGGCCAGCTGCTGGTCCAGAAAGACAACCGTTTCGGCAACTTCGCCCCGGTTTCCTGCGATATTTTCCTCGCGGAACAGATCGATCAGTTTCTGCACGACATCCTGCGCCAGCGCAGCGTTCTGTGCATCTGTCAGATGGCTTTTCCCGAGGGTTGCCGTAATCTCGAAGAGGTTGTCTTCTTCGCTTTGCACCGTCACATTCTCTGCAAGGCTGCCGATTTCGCGCTCCATTTCGAGCGGTGTCGACACTCCTTCACCCAACTTCGTTGAGCGGATGACTTTCTCAAGATTGTCCGATCCTGCCAGCGTCTGCTTGACGCGCGCGATGTCGGTCTTGTCGCTTCCGGCGATGCCGATTTGCTGGGCAAGAACATCGTCGAGCTGGATGAATATCTTGGTCTTCGCTTCGTAACTGTTGGGGATCATGGCGACCACCAGCCAGCCAAGCATGCAGATAGCCCAGGCAACGCCCAGCACCATCCACTTGCGCGCCCACGCAGAATAAAGCGCCGATCTGACCTCGTCGAATACTTCGTTCATGGTCTATAGCCGCCTTTAGAAGCTGCTCTCGGGGATGATGATCACGTCGCCGGGGCGAAGCATCACATTCGCCTGACTATCGCCCCGCTTCAGCAAGTCGGACAAACGCAGGCCGTATTCGCTCTGACGGCCCTCTTGTGGATCGAAACGAATGAGTTTGGACCGGTTACCGGCAGCAAATTCGGACAGGCCACCGACAGCGATCATCGCATCCAGCACCGTCATATTGGCGCGGTAGGGAATGGATGCCGGCTGGGCCGTCGCACCGATAACGCGGACCTGCTGGCTGAATGTGCCTGCAAATTCGGTAACGATGACAGAAACAATCGGCTGTTCGATGAACTGCGAAAGCTGGAGGCGGATATCTTCCTGCAGCATCGCAGGCGTTTTCCCGACGGCTGGCATGTCCGTCACCAGCGGGATGGTAATGCGCCCGTCAGGCCGCACCTGAATGGCTTGTGCGCCCAGTTCGGGGTTGCGCCATACATGGATCGACAGTTTGTCGAGCGGGCCGATCACATATTCCTGACTGGGGCCTTCCTGTGCGGCAACAAACGCAGCGGGCGGCAATTCGGGGCCGCCGCTTGCACCTGCACATCCAGCAAGTGCGAGAGTTGAGACGACAGATGTCGCGAGGAGTTTTGAGATGCGAGTATTCGACATCGGAACGCTTCCTTGACCATACCTTCGGGGTCGCAGCATTCCGGCTAGTCCGGATACACTGGTCCCATTGATTTGGATCGTTCCTCGCCAAAAAGGGTGAACATCTCGTTAGTTTTTGGCTGTTTCCGACGGGATATCCCATAACGGGACATCTGCGCCGTAAAGGTTAAGCGAGCATTTGCCTTGCCGGGCCCTGCCCCAGAAAGGCTGCTGGCGATGCCGTAGCCCCGTATGCCCCGGCGCAGAAAACCGCGACCAGATCGCCCACTTCGGCGCGTGGTAGGTGCGCCCGGTCGGCGAGCCGGTCCAGCGGAGTGCACAGGCATCCGACCACGCTCGCCAAATCATCGGCTGGCGCGCCGAATCTGCTTGCGATAGCAACAGGATAGTTGCGCCGCACCACGGTTCCGAAATTGCCCGATGCGGCCAGTTGATGATGCAAGCCGCCATCGGTAATCAGAAAGGTTTCGCCGTGGCTGTCTTTCCGGTCAACAATCCGGGTCAGATACACCCCCGCAAGCCCCACCAGATACCTACCCAATTCGATACATAAATGCGCGTCTTTAAGCGTATCGGGCAAAGCATCGAAGCGTGCAGACAAGGCAGAACCGATGGCAGAAACATCCAGTTCTTCATCCCCATGAAAATAGGGAATCCCGAACCCGCCGCCCATATTGAGCTTTGGTAAAGGCTGCCCGATGTCGCTTGCGATGCGGTCTGCCAGAGCCAGCACATTGGCCTGTGTTTCGATAATCGCCTCGGCAGAAAGCGCCTGGGATCCGGTGTAGATATGCAGGCCGAGCCACTTCGCACCCGCAGCCAGCAGTTCGCGGCCCAGAGCGGGAACGCGCTCCGCATCCACACCGAACTGCTTGGCCCCGCCGCCCATCTTCATACCCGACCCCTTCATATCGAAGTCGGGATTGACGCGGATCGCCAGATGGGGGGTGATGCCCAGCTTGTCCGCGATTGTCAGAGCACGCCGTGCTTCGTTTTCGGATTCCAGGTTCAGCGTAACCCCAGCCGCAATGGCTGCGTTCAATTCATCGTCACGCTTGCCCGGCCCGGCAAAACTGACGCGTGCCAGATCAATTCCGGCCCCGCGCAGTATTTCCAGCTCTCCGCCGGAAGCGATGTCGAAACCATCGACCAGCGGCGCCATATGTTGCAGCAGAGGTTCGAAAGGGTTGGCCTTGATGGCATAGTTAATGGCCAGCCGTTTCGGCATGGCAGAACGCAGCATTTCCATGCGCGCAGTCAGCCTGTCGCGCGAATAGACAAATAGCGGCGATCCACCAGCTTCCTCTACCAGCGAGCTTACAGGCTTGCCCGCAATGGCCAACTCGCCATCAACAGTTTCGTAGCCCGAAGGGATAGGGCCGACAGGTTTGGGTTTCACACTCATGCCCCAACCTCCTTCGCAAGCGCAGTTCTGTCCAGTTTTCCATTGGGATTTAGCGGCATTGTCTCACGCCAGTGAATAGTCTGCGGCTGCATGAAATTGGGAAGGTCTCTGGCCAGTGCGCCTGGCAGCGCAGTTTCGGCGTTCATCGCATCCGGCTCCGCCCGGACGACCAGATGGACCGCCTGCCCCAGCCGCTCGTCCTTCACGCCCAAAGCGACAGCTTCGGCTACCAGCCCCGTTGCCAAGGCTGCCTCTTCCACTTCCTGTGGGCTGATCCGGTTGCCAGCACTTTTGATCATCGCATCGCGCCGTCCGACAAAATAGAGCAGACCCTTCTCGTCGCGTATCACCCGATCGCCGGACCAGACGGCTGTGCCGCCATACCGTGAAACGGAGGGCGCGGATTTGAAACGCTCGGCAGTCCGGATGGCATCCTGCCAGTAACCCTGCGCCACCAATGGTCCGCAATGGACAAGCTCGCCCTCTTCGCCAGAAGCAGCGACAGCGCCGTTATCGGCGATCACCAAAATCTCGGCATGCGGAATCGCAGTTCCCATAGAGGTTGGGTGTTTATCGACCAGACCGGGGTCGAGAAATGTCGAGCGAAACGCCTCGGTCAACCCGTACATTGGAAACAGCCGCGCTTCAGGGAACAGGCTGCGAAGCTCGCTCACAACCTGCCTAGTCAGCGCGCCGCCCGAATTGGTCATCCGGCGCATTGGGGCTATAGATTCAGCAGTCCAGTCGGCTTCGATAAGCTGAACCCACAGCGGCGGAACCGCCGCCAGCGTAGTTACCCCATGTTTCGCGCAGGCCTTCACCACATCACGTGCAAACAGATAATCGAGCGGGACGACGCAGGCCCCCGCATACCAGGCATTCAGCAATTGGTTCTGGCCGTAATCGAAACTGAGCGGAAGAACGCCCAGCACCACGTCATCTGCCGCCATATCGAGATAAGCCGCGACGCTTTCCGCGCCGAGCCACATATTGGTGTGGCTGAGCATCACACCCTTGGGGCGCCCTGTGGAGCCGCTGGTGTAAAGAATCGCGGCTAGATCATCCGGGTCAGCCGATGAAGGACCCATAGATCCGCAGTTCGCTTCGGCAGCAGCCCATACTGCGTTCTCGTCGAATACGCGGCATCCGGCAGGCAGATCGCTATCATCCAGCGTTTTCAGCCGGGCAGCCGTTCCCAGCAGCATCGCAGAACCGCAATCGCCCAGAATATGCGCCACCTGAGCCCGCTTCAGCAGTGGATTGACCGGTACATGGACCAGCCCTGCTCGCGCACATGCGAGGGGTAGCAGGCAAGTCAGTTCGCCCTTCGCCGCCCAGCTCGCCACCCGAGCGCCCCTATCGGGCACCTCGGAGGCCAGCCATGCCGCCAGCAGCGCGATACGGCTTCTTAAGCCCTGATAGGTAAGCGTGCCTGAACGCAGCACGAGCGCAGGGTCATTGTCGGCACCGCGCATCGCCAGATGGTCGAGCGGTTTGGCGAGAGTATCAGGCGATAGCTGCATGGGAATGGAGAAGTGTCCTCGTGAATGCGATTGCTGCCAGCTATCACGACAGGGTTAACGTCTTGCAAGGAACACGTGCTTTTGCATCGTCTCCGTTCGACAGGCCTGAATGGTTCGAATTGCTCGCCAGCGATACGCGGCCACTGGTTGCGATGGCGAGCGATGGGGATACGCTGGCCGCCATGGCGCTGACCGAGACACAGGGCAGGATAGAGCCCTTACGCAACTGGTACAGCTTCACATGGCGGCAACTTGCACCCGAGGGCGCAGAAGGGGACCGCCTGCTAGCGAGTATCGCGCGCGATTTGCGCAGCCGCTCGCACAGAGTAACCTTGTGGCCTGTCCCTGACGAAGACGGATCGGCAAGCCGGCTGGTAAAGGCCTTCAGAGGCGCAGGCTGGCAAGTTCGCCGAGAGCAGTGCGACCACAATCATGTACTGAGAGTAGCTGGGCGCAGCTTTGCCGACTATTGGGCCAGCCGTCCGGGCCGGATGCGTACAACGCTGAAACGCAAGGCCAAGAAGGTCGAGGTTCAACTGCTAACGCATTTCGACGCGGCCGCATGGGAAGCCTATCAGGCGATCTATAGTGAGAGCTGGAAACCGGAAGAAGGCACGCCGGACCTCCTCAGGCGCTTTGCCGCCGAAGAAGGCGCAGCGGGCCGTATCCGCCTCGCTGTGGCCCGCCACGACGGCGAGCCGGTGGCGGCCCAGTTCTGGACCGTTGAAAACGGGGTCGCTTATATTCACAAGCTCGCCCATCTGGAAGCGCGCAAGACCCTGTCTGCCGGCACGACCCTAAGTGCAGCCCTCTTCGAACATGTTATCGACATCGATGGCGTAGAGTTTGTCGACTTCGGAACAGGCAATGATCGCTACAAGGCTGACTGGATGGAAGAGGTGCGCCCGCGATTCCGGATTGACTGCCTTGATCCTTTACAGCCCGCTGCCTGGCCTCCGCTGGCAAAACGAACCATCTCCGCCCTAGGCGCGCGCCTTGCGTCGAAAGGCGCGGAAAGCTAGGGAGCGGCCCACTTTCGACCGTGGGTAGAATTTCCATCATGACCGAACAGTCCGCTCCGCCAACGAACACTGGGCCAGAGAACAATGCACTGCGCAGCCGTGTGTCTATAGACCGCGATTTGCGTTCAATCCTGTGCGATGTGCTGGGTCTTGACCCCGACGAAGTCGAAATATTCGACTCCGATACCGGCCTGTTCGGACATCTGCCCGAACTCGATTCTATGGCTGTCGCAGGGCTGCTGACCGAAATGGAAGACCGGCTGGACATCATCATAGAAGATGATGATGTCGATGGCGAAATGCTGGAAACTTATGGTGGCCTCCTCGCCTTCGCAGAAGCCAAAGTCGCGGAAAGCTGACTCAGGATCATGTTTGCGCTCTGGCCCTGTCCTCTACCCGGCGGGGGAGTTGCAGAGGAAAACGCACGCATTTTTGATGCCGGTCGCCAGTCGCGCCTGCTGTTCATCCCACCTTTGTTCGACGAACATAACAAGCTGCGGCATCAATTGGTCGAGGTAATGCAGCGGCTGGACGCATCCGGAGTGGACTGTTTCCTGCCCGATCTGCCCGGCTGTAACGAGAGCACAGCCTGCCTAACGAACCATACGCTCGATAGCTGGCGCACCGCAGTGCAGGCTGCTGTGGAGCATTTTCGTATAAGCCACGTTCTGGCCGTGCGCGGTGGAGGGCTGCTGGTGCCAGCAGGTTTGCCCGGCTGGCTCTACGGTCCGGTTGCCGGCAAGCAATTGCTGAGATCCATGCTGCGCGCCCGCACAATTGCCTCGCGTGAAGCGGGCCATGAGGAAAACATCGAAACGCTGACCGATATGGCTCACGCAGATGGCATCACTCTGGCAGGGTGGCCCATTGGCGCGCAGATGTTCGTGCAACTGGAAGAGGCGAATAAACCTGCTCCAGACCAGCTTTCTCTGATTGAACAATCGGAACTGGGCGGCGGAGCGCTATGGCTTAGGGCAGAACCGGATTTCGATACCGACCAGGCCGACGCACTGGCTGCTACCCTGGCGATGGGTCTGGGCGATGCGGAGCGCGCCCAATGAGCCGCCTTCACCTTGCCTTCGGATGCGGTCAATCCATGCTGGCCGGTACACTGGACACGGCACCTGCAAAAACCGGGCTGTTGCTAGTCAGTGGCGGCAATGAATTGCGCTCCGGCGCGTTTTCCGGACAAGCACAAATGGCTGCGCGGATCGCCAAGGCGGGCTTCCCGGTCTTCCGCTTCGACCGCCGCGGTATCGGCGATAGCGAGGGCGAGAACCGCGGTTTCGAGGCCAGCACAAAAGATATTCGCGCAGCCCTCGATGCGTTCCGCGCCATTGCCCCTGCGATTGAAAAGGTCGTCGGTCTGGGAAATTGCGATGCCGCCAGCGCGCTGATGCTGGCTGGCGGGGCAGGCTGCGACGGGCTGATACTGTCGAATCCGTGGACGATCGAACAAGCGGCGGACGGTGCCGGCAATGAAAGCCCCCTGCCCCCGGAAGCCATTCGCGCGCGCTATCTCGCCAAACTGAAAAACCCGCGCGAACTGTGGCGACTGGTCAGTGGTGGAGTCAATCTGCGCAAGCTGGCAGGCGGCATTCTCGGCTCTGTCGGCAAGGGCTCTGCCCCCAGCGGTCTGGCCGGACGTATGGCCGGCGGCATCGCGGGTTATGATGGCCCTGTGCGGTTCCTGCTCGCCGGCGCAGACAGGACGGCACAGATATTCACTGCCTCATGGCCCTCCGATGATGACAGGGTAATGAGCTGTGATGGTGCGAGCCATGCCTTTGTCGAAGATCATGCCCGTAAGTGGTACGACATGCAGATACTGGACGCGCTGAGGAGCGTTTGACCCCTCAGGTGCCCGAGCGCACGAACAGGCTGGCCAGTTCCACATGAGTGCTCCAGCGGAACTGACCGACCGGGCGCAGCTCCTCCAACACGAATCCCGCCTCCACCAAAGTCTTGGCATCGCGTGCCCAACTGGCGGGGTTGCAGCTGATATAGACTACCCGCCCGACATCGCTCTCCGCAATTTGGCCAACCTGTTCGCGGGCTCCGGCGCGGGGCGGATCCAGCAGTATGGCATCGAATGTGCTGCACTCCTTCGCGTCCAGTGGATTGCGGAACAGATCGCGGTGGATATAGTCCACAGGTCTTGCCAATCGACGCGCGGGGCCGTTGGCTGCCATCACCACATCGCGCGCGGCCTCTATGGCCACGACCTGCGCTTTATCCGACAGGGCGAATGCAAAAGTGCCGAGCCCCGCAAAAAGATCTGAAATACGCGCCGAGCTGCCCAGCCAGTGCCTCGCAGCAGCAACCAGCGCCTGCTCGCCGTCTTTGGTCGCCTGCAGAAAGGCACCAACTGGAAAGGGCACGATTGTCTGGCCCAGAGTGACAGTGGCAGGCTCCGGCTCCCATGCGGTTTCAGGGCCGTAGCCATGATCGACGCTAAGCCGTGCAAGCGACAGGTCGCGCGCGAAATCGAGTAGAGCCTCTGTTTGCTCCAGCCCTTCCGGCGCTGCGCCCGTCAGGCCCAGATCGACGCCCTGATCCACCAGCGTCAGCGAGACATCGCCTGCTTTGGCCTGTGGCCATCTGGCCAGCATTGCCTTTATCGGTGCAACCGCAGCAAACAAATCGGGATGCAGAATATGGCACTCTGCCATATCTACGATGCGATGCGATCCGCCTTCGCGGAAACCCAGTACGATCCGCCTGCCGGCGCGCTGGAAATGCAGCGTTGCCCTGCGGCGGGAGCGCGGGGGGGATAGATGCGGTGCGGTGACCGATAGAGCGGCAATCTCCTGCCCCTCCGCGCCCAGCACCACCCGGTCCTGCACAAACCCTGCCAGCGCCGTCTCGTCCGCATGCTGCAACTGGCAGGCGCCGCATTTCGCATAATGGCGGCAAGGTGCGATCACGTGGTGTGGACCATGTTCGAGCGAGCCATCGGGCAGCAGCGTGTCGCCAGTGACACCGCCAGCCGCATGGCGGCCGTCGGCGGTAATGCCGTCGCCGCGTGCGGCAATGCGGATTATGGTGTTCGGATCAGTCACAGGCACGCCGCGTAGGCGTCCTGCAGGCGCGCTACCAGCCCGTCTGCGGAAAAAGCCGGGCCGGCCAGACGTGCGGCCTCGCCATGCAGCCATACCGCGTCGCAAGCGCCGGTGTGCAGATCGCGGCCGGTCGCAAGGCGGCTGGCGATCAATCCCGCCAGAACATCGCCGGTTCCTGCAGTGGAAAGCCATGGTGATGCGCCGCACGCTACAGCCGCGCCATTTGCTTCGCTGTAAACGAATGTGTCAGGCCCCTTGGCCACTACCGTCGCTCCGATCGCTTGCGCAATGTCCATCGCCTTGGCCAGTTTTGCTGGACAATCTGGCTGGAGCAGCTCGCTGCAATCGAAAGAGGCAGCAAGAGCGTTGAGCTCCCCCTTGTGCGGAGTGAGGACTAGTGGGCGCTTATTCTGAGCGCATAAGTCAGGGCCAAGAAGATGCAGGGCGTCGGCGTCAAGAACCGTCGGAATATCGCCGTCTGTCTCCAGCACTTGAGCCATTAAATCGCGAGCCGTATCATCCCGGCCCAGCCCTGGCCCTACGACAATCGCGCCGATGCGCTTATCGGCTAAGGCTTCGCTCAGTGGTCGGTCGTCGATTACGACACTGTCGGGCAGAGGCGGCGCGCTCCCTTGGCACAGTAGTTTCACATACCCTGCCCCGCCATGCTGCGCTGCGCGAGAACACAATGCAGCAGCGCCCGGCATTGCGCCTGCAACTACGGCTACCAAGCCGCGCGTATATTTGTGCGCGTCGGCGGCGGGACTGCCGAGATCTGGCTTGCCGATTAGTTCGCCGGTTTCATCTCCAGCATCCAGGCCGATATCGACCAGTACCTGCCGTCCCATCGCTTCGCGGGCTGGCATGGTCCAATGTGCCCATTTCCAAGCGCCCAGCGCAAGAGTGGTATCATATGGCGTGACGCGATTTAGGAGCGCGCCGCTATCGCTTTGCACCCCTGAGGGCAAATCAATCGCTACATGATGGTCGTGACGAGCACGCAGTGTTTGAACGAGCCCATGCAAAGTGTCTGACAATGCCCGGTTTTGCCCGGAGCCGAACAGGCAATCGACAAAAACGCCGGCGTTGCGCAGTTCATCAGAAGAGCAAACTTTTCCGCTGTAAGCGGCTCGCGCTTTTTTTGCGCTTTCGGTGGCAGGGTTCATCGCCGCGATTACAGCAACGTCGGACCCCAACTGCTGCAACCGTGCGGCAATGATGTATCCGTCGCCGCCATTGTTGCCCGGGCCGCACAGCACGGTGACGCCGCGCCCGGCGGCAATGCGCCAAATCCATCGCGCAGCAGCATCCCCGGCGCGCTGCATCAGGCTGTACGGGGGCGTTCCTGTATCGAACACCGCCTGCTCCGCCGCCTGTGTCGCAGCAACGCTCAGGACTGGATCACGAACCGGCATTGTCCGCAATGTTGGTATCCGGTGCATCGGCATCCGGCTTATCCTTGCCGCCTTCGCTAGCGGGCGTGCTGCCAACCCGGCGAGCGGGAAAACGATAGCGATCTGTCCCGACGGCTAATTCCAGAACATCGCCAACAAGAGAGCGCGTGGTTTCGTCAGCGCCATCGTAAGACATCAAGCCACTGCCGTCGCTTTCCAGTGTAAAGCGCCGGAAACCGCCGCCGGGATGGTTGACGATCAGCACGTCATCGCCGTCTATCCGGAACCGTTCGACCGAGCACTCTGCGGCATAGCTGCTGCCAGCACCGATCGCGCATTCGACCACTTCTGCGCCCGGTTCTTCCACCGGATCGGGGCTTACTTGCTCTGCCTCGCTGCACGCGGCCAGCGAGATGGCCGATACCAGAAGAATGAGGTCAGATATCCGCATAAACATGGCTTTCCGCAGCCGCCCCGGGATGCGTCGTTGCCCCGCGGAATGCAGGGCCGACATTTTGTGCAAACCGCCACAAAGCCCCTGAACCATAGTCATTGCCATATGGTTTCCATGCCATGCGCCGTTCAGCCAGCTCGCCCTCGTCCACCAACAGGTCGATCGTGCCTGCTTCCGCGTCGATAGAGATACTGTCGCCATCGCGGACAAGAGCAATGGGGCCTCCCTCCGCAGCTTCGGGGCCAACATGACCGATGCAAAAACCACGCGTCGCGCCGGAGAACCGTCCATCTGTAATAAGCGCGACTTTCTCGCCCATGCCTTGTCCGTACAGCGCGGCTGTGGTGGAAAGCATTTCGCGCATTCCCGGCCCGCCCTTGGGGCCCTCATTGCGGATTACGATGACGCTGCCTTCTCGAATGGTGCGCGCTTCCACTGCGGCAAAGGCATCTTCTTCGCATTCGAATACCTGCGCAGGGCCGGTAAACTCCAGCCGCTCCATCCCGGCAACTTTCACAATCGCGCCTTCCGGAGCGAGCGAGCCCTTCAGGCCGACCACGCCGCCAGTTGGTGTGATAGGGTTCTTCACATCATAGAACACCTTCTGATCGGGGTTCCACGTGATCTCGTCGATATTCTCGCCTAGTGTTTTGCCGGTTACCGTCATTGGCTCAGGATCGATAAAGCCGCCATCCAGCAGGGTTTTCATCCCCATATAGACACCGCCTGCCTCGTGCATGTCCTTCGCAACATATTTCCCGCCGGGTTTCAGATCGGCAATGTAAGGCGTCGATTTGAAGATTTCGGCGACATCGAACAGATCGAAATCGATACCTGCTTCGCTGGCCATCGCGGGTAGATGCAGGGCCGCATTGGTGGAACCACCGGTTGCAGCAACGACGCGGGCCGCATTTTCAAAGGCGGCGCGCGTGCAAATGTCGCGCGGGCGCAGGTTCTGTTCCAGCAGTGTCATTACCTGCCTGCCCGCTGCCACCGCGACTTCCTCGCGCGAACGGTTCGGTGCAGGTGCCATATTACTGTTGGGCAGCGACAGCCCGATCGCCTCGCCCACACAGGCCATAGTGTTTGCGGTAAACTGGCCACCGCAGGCGCCGTGCCCCGGGCATGCGACTTTCTCCAGCGCGGTCAGGTCTTTGAGCGGGCAATTGCCTGCCGCGTGCTGGCCTACGGCTTCAAATACATCGACCACCGTGACGTCTTCGCCGCGATAGGTGCCGGGCAGGATCGACCCGCCATAAACAAATATGCTGGGCACATTCAGACGCAACATCGCCATCATCATTCCGGGCAGGCTTTTGTCGCATCCGGCAAAAGTGACCAGCGCATCATAGCAGTGGCCACGCACCGAAAGCTCCACCGAGTCAGCAATTACTTCGCGGCTGACGAGCGAGCTTTTCATGCCCTGATGGCCCATCGCGATACCGTCTGTCACAGTGATCGTGTTAAAGCGGCGGGGCATACCGCCACCCTGCTCCACTCCGGTGCGGCATATATCAGCCTGCGCATCCAGCGTCGTGTTGCAAGGCGCACTATCATTGCCCGCGCTGGCCAGTGCTACGAAGGGGCGCGCAATCTCTTCCTCACTCAATCCCATCGCATAATAATAGGACCGGTGCGGCGAACGTTCCGGTCCGACCGAGACATGGCGGCTGGGCAGTTTCGATTTGTCGAATTTTTCGGTCATGCAGTGCTATTCCCTTACGCCGCCGGTCAGTAAGCAACCCGCGCTCTCACGCTGTTACTTGCGCGGGATACAAGGCTGGTCAAGCGCAGGAAAGCTTGGCCTTGCCCGAACCTGATTTTCTAGGCGCCTTTAAGCGCCAGCGCCGTGCGGTTGGCGATATCACCAATCAGTGCAGCCCAGCGTGCCTGACCGGCTTCATTCCTCAGTAGGTCCTGCCGGATTTCGATGGTCAGATAAGGGCGGCCATGCGCTTCTGCATGACGATCCATCGTCGCATTGAGCTGCTTGCCCGAATAAGGCTGGTTATCGCCCACCGTCAGCCCCTCTTCACTGAACAGACGGATCGCCTGCCGTGCCGCGCGGTCATCCTGATTATACAGCAGTGCCACCTCCCACGGGCGTTCCTCGTCGTTCGTTTCCAGCTTCGGGGTAAAGCTATGCAGGGCAAGTATCAGTTCCGGCCGGGCCGCTTCCAGCCATTCGCCAAGAGCGGTGTGATAAGGGCGATGAAACCGCTCCAGACGCTTCTCGAGATCTGCGCCGATATTACCAGGGATAGTGTGGCCATCGCTACTGAACGGGACGACAGCATCATCGTTTTCATGCCGGTGCAGATCGCAAACGAGGCGACTGACACAGGCGATATGTGCGGGAATGGCATGGCGGCGGGCCAGCCGGTCGGCCACGCCTTCCACCCCCAGATCGACGGCGATATGGGTGTCCAGCAAATGCGCAGGCACACCCAGCGGCACGTCTTCAGGCACATGGTTGGAGGCATGGTCAGCAACGCATACAATACGCCCGGGAACAGGCTCGCCAACCTGGCGATACGGTAGTCCGTCGATCATCTTAGATTTCCTGCCATCGTCCACCAGTCGGGGTGGCGCGTATTGATTTCCTGAAGCGCAACGTCGCGCGCGGCGTTATCGGTATATAGAGCGAAACACGTCGCTCCGGAACCGGACATGCGGTGAATTACCGGATCGGTGTCGGATAGAGAGTTCAACGCCAGAACGACTTCGATAATCTGCAGATCGTCAGTGACGATCGTTTGCAGGTCATTGCCATTCGCCATCATGATTTCTCGCGCAGTTCCCCCTTGCAGGCGGCCCCGCCCTATGCCTCTCCATTCGATAAACACCTGCTTCGTGAATATCTGCACGCGAGGGTTCACCAAAAGGACCGGCGCGCCTGCCAGATCATTATTCAGCGGCGTTAATTCCGTGCCGGTACCGCGTCCTATGCAGGTTACGCTATCGACGCAGGCAGGAACATCGGCGCCCAGACCGGCGGCGCGCTCTTGCCAGTCATCCGGCAAGCCGTAGCGTTCGCGTACCATACGAAACACCGCACCGGCATCTGCGCTACCACCACCCAGTCCGGCGGCGACCGGCAGGTTCTTCTCCAGTGAGACCGACAAGCCATCCGGCCGCGGCAACACGTTCAGCGCCTTCGCAACGAGATTGTCGAACGGGCTATCGATTCCGCCGGCAAACTCACCGAAGGTTTCGACGCTGTCATGCTCCGATCTGTCAGCCGTCAAGGTGTCGCCGGTATCGACAAAGGCGAACAGGGTTTCCAGCTCTTGATACCCATCATCTCGCCGCCGCTGCAAATGCAGCGCCAGATTGATCTTGGCGTAAGCGGTTTGAGTAATAGCCAAAAAATTCTCGTCATCACAAGCACAGCGGCGCGATCCAGAGTATCACGCCTGTTCTGGAATTCATCGTCGCCACGCTTCTCGCAGTGGCGAACCTGAAATCGTCACATATTCGGGTAATTCGGCCCGCCGCCACCTTCCGGAGTAACCCATTCGATATTCTGGTTCGGGTCCTTGATATCGCAGGTCTTGCAGTGGACGCAGTTCTGGGCGTTGATCTGGAATTTAGGCTCTTTGCCCTCCTCGATCAGCCACTCGTAAACGCCCGCGGGGCAATAGCGGGTAGATGGTCCACCATAGACACCCAGCTCACTTTCACGCTGCAATTCGCGGTCGCATACCTTCAGGTGAACCGGCTGGTCCTCTGCATGGTTGGTATAGCTGAACGAAACCGAAGTCAGGCGGTCGAACGTCAATTCGCCATCGGGCTTGGGGTATTGGATAGGCTGGTACAAGTCGGCACGGTGCAAGTGCTCGTAATCCGGCTTGTGCTTCATCGCGATCGGCAGACCGATTTTCAGGGTGCGCATCCACATATCGACCCCGGCAACGATCGTGCCGACATCGCCGCCGAACTTGCTGACGGCAGGCTGGGCGTTTTGCACCAGCTTCAGTTCTTTGGCGATCCAGCTTTCGCGCACCGCTGTATCGTAATCCATCAGTTCGGTATGCTCGTGACCAGCCGCCACCGCCTCTGCAATGCTTTCGGCAGCCAGCATGCCGCTCTTCATCGCCGTATGGCTGCCCTTGATCCGCGGCACATTGACGAAGCCTGCCGCGCAGCCAATCAGCGCCCCGCCCGGGAAAGCCAGCTTTGGCACAGACTGCCAGCCGCCTTCGTTGATGGCCCGCGCACCGTAGGCAACACGTTTGCCGCCTTCCAGGATTTCACGAACTTTGGGGTGTGTCTTCCAGCGCTGAAATTCCTGAAACGGTGAGACATAAGGGTTGTGATAATCCAGTGCCGTAACAAAACCGACGGCGACCTGCCCATTGGACTGGTGGTAGATGAACCCGCCGCCCCAACTGTCGCTTTCAGTTAGCGGCCAACCCTGTGTATGAATAACGCGGCCCGGAACATATTTCGCCGGGTCGACATCCCACAATTCCTTGATCCCAAGGCCGTAAACCTGCGGCTGGCAATCTGCCTCTAGGTCGTAGCGCGCCTTCAACTTCTTCGTCAGGTTGCCGCGCACCCCTTCTGCAAACAACGTGTATTTGGCGTGGATTTCCATACCCGGCTGATAATCGCCCTTGTGCGATCCATCTTCGGCAATGCCCATATCCTGGGTAATTACGCCGGAGACAGCACCCGCATCGTTGTACATCACTTCGCTGGCCGGGAAGCCGGGGAATACCATCACGCCCATCCCCTCGGCCTGTTCCGCCATCCAGCGCGAAAGATTACCGAGCGATCCTGTATAGTTGCCATCGTTGGACATGAACGGCGGCATCATCAGATGCGGCATTTCCCACTTGCCGGTTTTGCCCAGCAGCCAGTGCTGGTTATCAGTGACAGGCGTTTCTGCCATTGGGCAATCCATATCGCGCCATTCAGGCAGCAGCTCATCCAGAGCCTTGGGATCGACCACAGCACCCGAAAGGATATGCGCCCCGATTTCAGAGCCCTTCTCCAGCAGGACGACCTCAAGTTCCTCGTTGATCTGCTTTAGCCGGATAGCCGCTGCAAGACCCGCTACACCGCCGCCTACGATGACGACGTCACATGGCATGGATTCCCGTTCGCTCATGACTATATTCTTTCCTGTCTGTCAGCGCCTCAATAATGGCGCGTCATACGGAGTATAAAACCTCACGCTTTCTGGCAGAAACCCTTGATTGCCGGACTGCTTGAGGTCAAGACCTGCCTACGGCCATGCCCCCCAGCGAAACCCTTCCCAGCGCCCATGATGCGAAACGCCAGATAGAGGCTGCACTTGATTGGTGGCGACTGGCCGGATTGTCGGTCGATACGGCGGACAAGGCGAATGTTTGGCTTGATACCGAGACGGCTAAGCCCGCGCCCGACGTTACGGAACAGAGGGTGGTGCGCAAAAAAATGCCACCACCTGTCAAACCTGTGGGCGGCGATCGGATTACCGTTACCAAGGCGCAGCCGATGGCCGGTTCGCCTGAAAATTGGCCGCAGGAGCTGACCCTGTTCCAGACATGGTGGGCAGGCGAAAAAAATGGTGATGCCGGGTCCGCACCGCAGCGTGTTGCACCACGCGGGGCAGCCAATGCGAACACGCTCTTTCTTGTGGCCCAGCCTGAAGCGGAAGACATCGAGCGCCTGCTGGAAGGCCCGCGCGGCGCTTTCTTGAGCGCAATCACGCGGGCAATGGGTCTTGGCGAAGAAGATACTTACCTCGCATCGGCTCTGCCCACGCACTCCCTACAGCCGGACTGGGATGATCTGGCAGCGAACGGATATGGCAAACTGGTCCGCCATCATCTCCTACTGGCGGCTCCGCACCGCATTATAGTCTTTGGCCGACGCGTCCTGCCGCTGATTGCGCACGAACCGGCGCAAGACACTGCGAATTTACGTGAAATTAACCATGATGGTCGCAGCATCCCTGTATTAGCCGCACCTGATCTCGGATCGCTTCTACGCAGCGCCGGTCAACGCAAACGGTTTTGGCAACAATGGCTCGAATGGACAGATCAATAATGACCGTAAAAATGGTTAAGTCAGGCAAATTCTCGAAGCCTTCCCTTCGCCCGATTTTTCTGGGGATAGCGGCTTTGTGCGCTACCGGCGCTGCCCTGCCCGCATCGGCCAACACCAGCGCCGATTACTTTCGTGCAAAAAGCGTGTCGAACAATGTCCCGCAATTGCTCAACAGTTCAGACCAGCAGTATTACGCTGATCTGTTCCGCGCCATCGATGCAGAACGCTGGGGCGATGTCGAAAACATGCTGGCCCAGCGCGCCGACGGCCCGCTGCACGTTGTAGCGAAGGCTGAGTATTACCTTCACGCCAACAGTCCGCGCGTGGAACTGCCCGCCATTCAGTCGTGGCTGGCCGAAGGCAGCAATCTGCCGCAGGCCGAAAATATCAGCAGCCTTGGCCTCAAACGCGGATTGATGTCCGCGCCATATTTGCCGCGTGAACAAAGCCTGGTCCGCCAACCATACGCCTCCAAGCGCCTTCGCCCGCGTTCTGTTGCAGATGGTACGATGCCTTCCAGCGTCAGCAACGCCATTTACGAGCGTATCAAGAACGACGATCCCGATGGTGCTCGTCAGCTGCTCGACGGGGTCGATGCCTCGCTGTCCACCGCAGCCCGTGCCGAATGGCGGCAGAAGGTCGCGTGGAGCTACTATATAGAGAACCAGGACGCTGCCGCTATGGCGATGGCCCAGACCGTTGCCGAGGGCACTGGAGCATGGGTTGCCGAAGGTGACTGGGTCAACGGTTTGGCCGCATGGCGGCTTGGCGATTGCCACACCGCAGCCAACGCTTTCCGCAGTGCAGCCGCCGGTGCTGTCAATGTCGAGCTGGCTGCAGCTGCTCATTACTGGGCCAACCGGGCCCTGATCCGCTGCCGCCAGCCAGAAGCCGCGGCGGAACAGTTGCGCGGTGCAGCACTCATGGATGAAACGCTGTACGGTATGCTGGCGCGTGAGGCGCTTGGTCAGGCGCTTCCCGAAGGCGGCTCAACCCCCGATCTGGATGCAACCGACTGGCAAAACCTGCGGGGCGTGGCCAATGTCCGCACCACCGTGGCGCTGGCCGAGATTGGCCGCGACGATCTGGCCGACGAAGTGCTGCGTCATCAGGCGCGTATCGGCGATCCGTCGCAATATGCTGCCCTGTCGCGTCTGGCCCGCGAACTGGGCCTTCCTGCCACCCAGCTTTGGATGGCGCATAATGCCCCCTCGGGCGCTCAGCGTGAGCCAGCCCTGCGCTTCCCCACACCGCGTTGGAAACCAATCGACGGGTGGAAGGTCGATCCTGCTCTCGCCTATGCCCACACGCTGCAAGAATCGAACTTCCGCGCAAAAGTCGTCAGCCCTGCCGGTGCGCGCGGTCTGATGCAGATCATGCCCGCCGCTGCGAAAGACCATGCCGGTTCGCTGGGCGTGCGCGGCAATGCCCGCGATCTGTCCGACCCGCAGGTCAATCTCGCTTTCGGTCAGCGGCACCTCCAGATGCTGCGTGATAGCGGGGCGACGCAGGGCAAGCTGCCAAAGATTATGGCAGCATACAATGCTGGCCTGCGGCCCGTCGGGCGCTGGAACACCGAAGTGCACGATCAGGATGATCCACTGCTTTATATGGAATCGATCCCGTATTGGGAAACGCGCGGCTATGTTGCGATCGTAATGCGCAATTACTGGATGTATGAACGGCAGGCGGCCACCCGGTCGCCCACCCGCACTGCACTCGCGCAGGGGCTATGGCCCGCCTTCCCCGGCACCGGGCAAGGCTTTGCCGCGCTGGACACGAACCACTAATGGCTATCGATCCGGACCGCCCGTTCAAGCCCATCCGGATCGCGTTGCTGACCGTTTCCGACACACGTACGGCAAAGGATGATACGTCGGGCGATATCCTGGCCGAACGGATCGAAGGTGCGGGTCATGAACTGGCTTCACGTGAAATCAGCAAGGATAGCGCGGAAGAAATCGCCGCCCATCTTCATCGCTGGATCGATGACGAGGAAATCGATGCCGTCGTCACTACTGGCGGCACCGGCCTGACAGGGCGCGATGTAACGCCCGAAGCACTGCAGCAGGTAAAAACCCGCGACATTCCCGGCTTTGGCGAACTGTTCCGTTATCTGAGCCTGAAGACTATCGGCACCAGCACGATCCAGAGCCGCGCCTGCGGCGTGGTGGCGCGCGGTACCTATATTTTCGCGCTACCCGGATCGAACGGCGCTGTGAAAGATGGCTGGGACGGTATCCTTGCAGAGCAACTCGATAGCCGCAACCGACCTTGCAATTTTGTCGAATTGATGCCGCGTTTAAGAGAAAAATAAGCGCTTTCCCACCACGAATGTTCTTTCTATGTTCCGGTTTATGGAACGACGGAAAGAACCAGCTACGAATGGGCGAGGAGCGCAGTCTTCCGCCGTTCCCACCCGTTTCGGCTTGGCGAGTCGCGAAACAGACGGTGACTGGCGCGACCACATGGAAACGCTCGACGGCAGCCCGCCGAAAATCCGCACCCTTGTGACGGAGGAACGCCCCAAATCCATCGTCTCTTTCAACCAGTCGCCCGACATCGGGTTCGACCGCTCGATCAATGCCTATCGCGGGTGTGAGCATGGCTGCGTCTATTGCTTTGCACGGCCGACCCACGCCTATCACGATCTCTCACCGGGGCTCGATTTCGAAACGCAGTTGTTCGCCAAACCCGGCGCGGCGGAGCTGCTGCGCGAGACGCTTGCACGGACTAAGTATCGCCCGAAACCGATTGCTATGGGCACCAATACCGACCCCTATCAACCGATAGAGAACCGCTACCGAATCACTCGCGAATTGCTGGAAGTGTGTCTGGACGCGCGGCACCCGGTTACCATCACTACCAAATCGGACCGTGTGCTCGCCGATCTGGACCTGTTGGAACAGATGGCTCGGCGGCGGCTGGTGGCGGTGGCGATATCAGTCACCAGTCTGGACCCAAAGCTGTCCGGCAAGCTGGAACCTCGCGCAGCTTCACCTGCCAAGCGTTTGGCAGCGTTGGGCAAACTGGCGGAGACTGGTGTGCCGACACATTGCTCCATCTCCCCCATCATCCCGGCCATCACCGATGAATTCATGGAGGAAATCGTCACCCGCGCAGCAGCCTTGGGCGTGGAGAGCATCGGCTGGATACCCCTGCGCCTGCCCCACGAAGTTGCGCCCCTTTTCCGCGAATGGCTAAGCGTCCACTACCCCGAACGCGGCGACAAGGTGATGGGCATCGTCCGCTCGATCCGTGGCGGAAAAGACAACGATCCCGATTTCTTCACGCGATTCAAGCCAAGCGGAGTCTGGGCCGACTTATTTCGGGCAAGGTTTCATCTGGCGTGCAAGCGGGCGGGAATAGGAAAGGCAAAGCTCAAGCTGGATTGTACGCAATTCAGGAAGCCAGAAATTGGCGGGCAGATGCGGCTGTTATAGGACAATGTCATGACGACGCGAAGTGAACTTTATCAAAAATTCGGACTTACTGCCGAAGCAGCTCAATTATTTGAAACCGATCTTGGTACCATGTTGCTTACTGCCGAAGCCATTATCAACGGTTGGCACAAAGATCTTAATCAGGACGAGGCAACCAAATTTTACGCTGCACTTTCTCGCGACACTTTAGGGCGAACACTCGGTAAACTTAGGACTCGTGTAAAGATCGCAGAGGAAACTGAGGCTTTGTTCAAATCGGGGCTTCAGGCGCGCAACAAATTAAATCATGGGTTTTTCGAACGTCATAACTTTAGAATACAGACCGATGAAGGGCGAACCCTAATGGTTAATGATCTCGAAATTCTTCACATGAGGCTTTTCAACGCTTGGCAAGTTGCGCAGAGATTGGCCGAGGCTTTAATACAATTAATACAAACCCCGAAAATACATTAACCACGAGTCACCCAAACCCATCTCCGCCCTCACCTGGGGCGAACCGTATCAGGCGGCTATCCACCAGCGCGGCGGTGCGGTTGACCACGGCCTTCTGGTAATCCGCATCCTTGATCATTTCGAAGAATGCGCCCGCATTGGGGTACTCTGCCACAAAGCCGTCGTGCCACTCGCGGTCGTCGGGGCCAGTCACCATCGTCTGAAATGTCCCGCGCCACACGATGCTGCCTTTTACTCGGCGGAAGATCGGTCCGCTGGTCTTGCCATATTCCTCGTAAGCACGGCGACCGGTCCAGCCATTACCGTGATGCTCATGCCCTTCGGGATATTCGGCATGATCACGGTACAGCAGAAGGTTCAGCATATGGATCGGCTGATCGCGCGGCAGATCCTTGAATGCCTGAAAATTGGCGGGCGACGGGTCGATGTAGGTTTCGGTCATTTGTATCCTCTAACTCCTCCCGGTTGGGAGAGGAGAACCTCGTGCAAAACGCGGGGGTGGAGGGGCGCCCTGAAAATGGCAGACGAACTGCGGCGCACCCTTCCACTACCTTCGGTGGTCCCCCTCCCCTTTATAAGGAGGATCTAAACCTCCAGTTTGTAATCCACAAACCTGTCGCGCAGGTCCTTCTTGCTGATCTTGCCTGTCGCTGTGTGTGGAATATCGTCCACAAATTCGACCGCGTCGGGCAGCCACCATTTGGCAACCTTGTCTGACAGGAAGTTAATCACCTGATCGGCTGAGACGTCCTCGCCTTCTTTTTTCACGACGAACAGCACCGGCCGTTCTTCCCATTTGGGATGGTACATCCCGATGGCTGCTGCTTCGGCCACTCCGTGATGGCCCACAGCGGCGTTTTCCAGTTCGACAGAGCTGATCCACTCACCGCCTGATTTGATCACGTCCTTGGTCCGGTCGGTAAGTTGCAGCGTGCCGTCGGGATGGATGATTCCGACATCGCCGGTGTCGAACCAGCCATCCGCATCCACCGCGTCCTTCTCTGCCTTGAAGTAGCGTTTGATAATCCATGGGCCACGAATCTGAAGCGCTCCGCTGGTTTTGCCATCGCGCGGCAGCTGAGTGCTCATGTCGTCCAGATCAACGGTCCGCAGTTCCACCCCAAAGGTCGGGCGGCCCTGCATCGCGGTTTTGTCGACCTTTTCTTCCAAGCTGAGCTCGTCCCAATCCCAGGTCGGGCCGCCAACTGTACCAATCGGGCTGGTTTCCGTCATACCCCATGCATGCTGCACGCGGATGCCATTTTTCATAAGGCGTTCGATCATGAATTTCGGCGCTGCGGACCCACCAATGGTCGCGGCTTTCAGGTTTGGAAGATCGATGCCTTCCTTGTCGCAATACTGAAAATGCGCGAGCCATACCGTGGGCACGCCCGCGCTATCGGTTACGCCTTCGCGCTCCATCAGCTCATGCAGAACGGCAGGGTCGTTGACAGCAGAGAACACGAACTTGATGCCCGCCATCCCACCTGCATAAGGCAGGCCCCAGCTGGCGGCGTGAAACATCGGCACAACAGGCAGCATTACACTCGATGCGCTGAAATTGAATGCCGCTGGCTGCAGGCCCGACAGAGCATGCATCAGCGTGCTGCGGTGTTCGTACTGTACGCCTTTGGGGTTGCCCGTAGTCCCGCTGGTATAGCAGATCATGCAAGGGTCGGTTTCCTCGCCCTGTACCCAATCGAAATCGCCATCCTGCGCTCCGATCCAGTCTTCAAAGGCTGGGCTATGCTCGCCGGAATCGAAACAGATATAGTGCTCCACCGTGGTCCATCGGTCGCGCATCTTGTCGATGATCGGCTGGAATGCCGCATCGTACACCATCACCTTATCTTCGGCGTGGTTGACGATGTATTCCAGCTGATCCTCGAACAGGCGCGGGTTCACTGTGTGCAGCACCCCGCCCATACCGGCGACGCCGTACCAGCTGACCAGATGCCGTGAATGATTCATCGCCAGACTGGCAACGCGCTCACCCTTTTTGATGCCCAGTGCTTGCAATGCCTGCGCCATCTTCTTGGCATCGGTGCGAACGTCGGCCCAGTTCGTGCGGGTTTCACTGCCATCGGCCCATCGGGTCACGATTTCACGCGTACCGCTTTCTTTCGCCGCGTAATCGATCACGTGTGTGATCCGCATGGTCCATTCTTGCATCTGTCCGAGCATTTTGCAGGCTTCCTCTCATCAGTTTTTATTGACGAGAGAGTGGGCAATGCGCGCGCTGCCCGCAAGAAAAAAGCGCGTTATGTGGTCTAAAGCAGGGCTATAGCCCGTCATGCGGCTCGGTGGAGGCGCGGCCCAGCCTTGGGCACCAGCTTGATATCGGACAGCCCATCAATCTCGGCCAGCCTGTCCGCCAGATCGCCGCCAAGTTTGAAGTCATTGCCCAGACTGAGCAGCGGTTGCCCCTCGGCCCCGTTTAATCGTGCCAGCACTTCGCCAAATCCAGGCTGGCCGGGAACGAGGCACGCTGCAAGTTCCGACAGAGCGGCCTGATGAGCAACCTGCAGGGTCAGCAGCATCCGCTGATTGCTGACCACCCCGTCCAGCGGCCTCCCCCCCCGAACAGTAATGCGCGGGGGCTCGTCTGGAGATGGACTGTCGAGTTCCACATTCAACAGAATGCATGTGCCCTCAGCCGCCCATTTACGGAAGCTTTCCACCAATCCATCCTCGAAACAGGCCGCGCTGAACTGGCCTGTGTTGTCGGAGAAATCGGCGCGCACGAAATCCTTTCCCTTACGCGTTTTGCCGATGTTCACAGCTTCTACCATTGCGGCCATCACGGCCTTGGTGCTGCCCCCGGCAGGCGCCCCACCCTCCATCAATGCGACGTAGGAACGCGCGCCATTGGCGCTGGCAGCCTCGCGGTAGGCGCTGACCGGATGGGCGGAAAAATAGAAGCCGAAATTTTCCCGCTCCTTCGCCATACGCTCTGCCCGGGTCCATTCCGGCGCGTCTTTCAGGCGTAAAGTATCGGTTTGCGCCATATCACCGCCGAACAAGGCTTCCTGACCGCTGGTCCGCTCCCGCATTGCGGCATCGGCAGTGGCCAGCAGCAGCGGGACATTCGCCGCCAGCTTGCCGCGATCCGGCTCCAACCCGTCCAATGCACCCGCCGCGATCAGACCCTCCAGCTGACGCGAGTTCATCGATCCTTGCGGCAGCCGGTCGAACATATCGGCCAGGGTTTCAAACTGGCCATTTGCTTCACGCTCTGCAACAATGACGCGCATCGCCTTTTCACCGACATTGCGGATGCCAGCGAGGGCGTAGCGCACGGCATAGCCATCATCACCGCGCTCGACCGTAAACTCAGATTCGGAATGATTGATGCAGGGCGGTGCAACTATCACCCCGCCTTCCCGTCCCGGATAACGGCGCGCATCATCTACAAACACCGCCAGTTTTTCCGACTGGTGCATGTCGAAGCACATTGACGCGGCGTAAAACTCCTCTGCATAATGCGCCTTCAGCCATGCGGTCTGGTATGCCAGCAAGGCGTAAGCTGCAGCGTGCGACTTGTTGAAACCGTAGCCGGCGAATTTGTCGATCAAGTCGAACAGTTCGTTGGCTTTACTCGCAGTGATGCCCGACACTTCCGCGCAGCCTTCGATAAACCGCTGGCGCTGCGAATCCATTTCGGTCTGATTCTTCTTGCCCATTGCACGGCGCAGAATATCGGCATCGCCAAGCGAATATCCGGCGAGGATCTGCGCGGCCTGCATTACCTGCTCCTGATAGACGAAGATTCCGTAGGTTTCCTCTAGGATACCCTCCAGTTTCGGATGCGGATATTCGATCGCAACTTCGCCAGCCTTACGCTTCCCGAACAGCGGAATATTGTCCATAGGGCCGGGACGATAGAGCGAGACTAGCGCAATAATATCTTCGAACTTGGTCGGCTTAACAGCGGTCAGTGTGCGCCGCATACCCTCTGATTCGAGCTGGAACACGCCCACTGTGTTGCCCTGTTTCAACAGCTGGAACACCGCCGGATCGTCCCATACCAGTGCATCCAGATCGACGTCGATCCCCCGCTTCGCCAGCAGATCGACTGCTTTTTGCAATACCGACAGCGTCTTCAGCCCGAGAAAGTCGAACTTCACCAGACCGCTGCTTTCGACATATTTCATATCGAACTGGGTCACCGGCATATCGGAACGCGGATCACGGTAAAGCGGGACCAGTTTTTCCAGAGGACGATCACCGATCACCACCCCGGCCGCATGGGTGGAAGAATTACGCGGCAGCCCTTCAAGCTGCATCGCCAGATCGATCAGCGCCTTCGTATCATTGTCGTTATGATACTCGGCCTTGAATTCCGCAGATCCGTTGAGAGCGCGTGGTAGCGTCCACGGGTCGGTCGGGTGGTTCGGGATCATTTTGCACAGCCGGTCTGTCCGGCCATAGCCGAAGTCCAAAATCCGGCCCACGTCGCGCAGAACTGCGCGGGCCTTCATCTTGCCGAATGTGATAATCTGGGCGACGTGGTCAGCGCCGTATTTCGCCTGCACATAGCGGATCACTTCACCGCGTCGCGTTTCGCAGAAATCGATGTCGAAATCGGGCATCGACACACGTTCCGGGTTCAGAAACCGCTCGAACAGCAGACCCAGCCGGATCGGGTCTAGCCCGGTGATGGTCAGCGCCCAGGCGACAAGACTGCCTGCCCCCGATCCACGCCCCGGACCCACGGGAATGCCATTGTCTTTCGCCCACTGGATGAAATCGGCAACAATCAAAAAGTAGCCGGGAAAGCCCATCCGATTGATGATACCCAGTTCGTAATCCAGTCTGTCGTCGTAAACCTTGCGATCCTCGGCAGACATTTCGTCATAGGCTTCGAGCCGCGCGTTCAACCCCTTGCGCGATTCTTCCGCCAGCATCCGCGCCTCGCCTTCGATATCACCGGCCAGGCTGGGCAGGATCGGATCACGATTGGGCGGCGCATAGGCGCAGCGCTGCGCAATAACGAGAGTGTTGGCCAATGCCTCCGGCAAGTCGCTGAAGGCATCCACCATCATCGGGTGTGATTTTACGAAGGCCTGTTTGTCCGTTTTTGGCCGGTCTTCCTCGAACATCTTGTGACTGCTGGCGATGCACAGCATGGCGTCGTGCGCACGGTGAAAATGGGGATCGGCAAAATTTGCCGGGTTGCTGGCCACCAGTGGCAGGCCGCGGTCATAGGCTAGCTCCAGCAGACCTTTCTCAGCCGCTATTTCGACCTTATTGCCGCGGCGTGCCAGTTCAACATAAAGACGATCGGGAAACAGCGTCTGCAACCGGTCGGCATAGGTCTGCGCATGCTTGTCCTGTCCGCCTGCGTACAGCCGCGTCAACCCGCCTTCGCTGGCGCCGGTCAGCGCGATCAAGCCATCGGTATATCCTTCCAGATCACCCAGCGCGATGTGAGGCTCCAGCTCCAGCGGCCGTTCGAGATGCGCGCGGCTGACCAGATGGCAAAGATTGTCGTATCCTGCTTCGTCCTGCGCATAGAGTGGTAGATAATCGATGGCCTGTTCACCGCCGAAATCTTCGCCCCGCGCCACGCCCAGCAAAGTGCCAACGATGGGCTGAACCCCACCGTCAAAACACGCCTTGGCGAAGGCAACGCTGCCATAGAGACCATTGCGGTCACAAATAGCGATGGCTGGAACACCCCGGTCCGCCGCCAATTTGGCAAAATCTTTCGGATCGATCGCGCCTTCGAGCATCGAATAACTGGAAAGGACGCGCAAGGGAATGAAAGGAACAAATGCCATCGCAATACTATGGGATAGCCAAGCTCAATCGGAAAGGCCCGCTAGCGCTGAAAATCGGCAGGCTGTGGATAGCCGCCCGCTCTCGAAATCATAGCCGCCAATCGGCCAGCTATCGGGCTTCGGCCTCTTCCTTGGCCGCAGCGATTTTCTTCCGAGTGTCGCGAATGCTCGACCACGCGCCGTAAACGATCAGTGCAGCCAGAAATACCCACACCCATACAGGAATATTACGCCCTGCGACTGCAAGATAAAGATACGCGGACACAAAAAAGAAACCCGCACTCATAGTCGGCAGGACCGTCGATTTTCCAGCTTTCGCTCGCCGTACCAGCCAGCCGATGCTGAGGATGAAAAAAGGAATTGCTCCGACATAGATCGCGCCGAAAACATACGGATTAACCCCGTATTCCGAGCCAAGCGAAAGAAACCACTGATTTATCGATTCTAGCATGATGCCCGGCCTTTGCCTGTCCAACGCCGAAGGTTACAGCAGTTTCTCGATATGGCGCTTGATTGATTTGGGCGCGTCCTGCGGGGCGAAACGGCGCACCACCTTGCCTTCGCGGTCGATCAGGAATTTGGTGAAGTTCCATTTGACGGCGGTGCTGCCCATCAGGCCCTTCGCCTCGCTCTTCATCCAGTCATATAGCGGCGATGCGGCGGGGCCGTTTACATCAACCTTGCCCATTAACGGGAAGCTGGTGTCAAAGTTGAGCTTACAGAACTGAGCGATTTCCTCTGCATTGCCAGGCTCCTGCGCGCCGAACTGGTTGCAGGGGAAGGCAATTACCTCGAACCCCTGCTCTGCATACTCTTTCTGCAGCTCCTCAAGCCCATCATACTGCGGGGTAAAGCCGCATTTGCTGGCGGTATTGACGACCAGCAGGACGTTGCCCAGCTTCTCCGACAGATCAAGCACCTCGCCTTTGTTCGTCTCGACAGTGAAATCGGCAATCGTTGTCATGTCAGGTTCCTAGCGGCGACCGGTCTTTGTTTAAGCCACGCTCGCAGCGGTCTAGTTGTTTCGCGGAAAATTACTGTGCTGGGAGAGGCTGGCCACTTCCGTAGCGGAATACTCGCGGTCACCAGCCTTTTCGATCACATAATCACTGCGCTCACTTTCAGGCAGCAACATCATATGCCGGATCATGTCGGCAAAGGTACCTCGCCGCAAGGCAGTCGCTCCGTCCAAGACACCGTCACCCTCGTTCTTGCGGTGAAGCGCTGCACGGTCGGCCCAATTCACGCCTGCGGTATCTTCGGGGGTACCTTCGTAAGTGCTTGGATGGTCGCTCATAAATATCTCCTTCGGGGAATAACGCATAAAAGACGGCCGGTTTCCAATTATCAGGCAAGCAATCCGTCATGCAGCCGCACCACACGGTCCATCCTGGCTGCGAGCCGTTCATTGTGAGTGGCAATAAGGGCTGCACTGCCTTCGCCGCGCACCAGCCCCAAAAATTGCTCCAGCACCTTGTCAGCGGTTGCTTCGTCCAAATTCCCGGTCGGCTCGTCAGCCAGAACAAGCTTTGGCCGGTTGGCAAGGCCGCGAGCTACTGCGACGCGCTGCTGCTCACCGCCAGAAAGCTGGCTGGGTCTATGTGTCAGGCGCTCCCCCAGACCCAGCGCTGTGAGCAGATCTTCCGCCCGCGCTTCCGCATCGGGCTTGTCCACATCGGCCACCAGCTGGGGTAGAACGACGTTTTCCAACGCATTGAAATCAGGCAGAAGATGATGGAACTGATAGACGAAGCCCAGATGGTTGCGCCGCAGTTCAGTCCGTGCGGCGCTATCGGATTTCTCTGCCGCCTGTCCGGCAATCACGATTTCTCCGCCAAACCCGCCTTCGAGCAGGCCGACCGCCTGAAGCAATGTCGACTTGCCCGATCCCGAAGGCCCCAAAAGCGCGACGATTTCGCCCGGCTGCACTTTTAAATCGACACCGCGCAGCACATCGATACGAACATCGCCCTGCTGGAAACTGCGAGTCAGCCGTCGCAGCTCAATCACCGGGCCGGAAAAATCATTCATAACGCAGCACCTGAACCGGATCGGTGCCCGATGCCTTGAGCGCCGGATAAAGCGTGGCAAGAAAGCTGAGCACCAGGGCCAGCGCGACGATACCCACGATTTCCATCGGATCGGTCTTGGCCGGAAGCATGGTCAGAAAACGAATTGATGGGTCCCACAGATTTTGCCCCGTGACCACTTCAATGACTTTCACAATCGGCTGGCGGAAAAACAGGACGAGGAAGCCAAGGGCTAGCCCTGCCACCGTACCAATCGCACCAATCGTAAAGCCGGTGGTTACGAAAATTTTCAGCAGACTTTTCCGCGTAGCGCCCATTGTCCGCATGATCGCGATATCACGCGTTTTGGCACGCACCAGCATCACCAGACTGGACAATATATTGAAGGCAGCAACCAGCACCATAAAGCTGAGAGCGAAAAACATTGCCACCCGCTCCACCTGAAGCGCCTCGAAAATTGTCGAATTGATCGTTTTCCAGTCAGATACGATGGCCCTGCCGGTCAGGCTGGCAGTGATAGGCGCCATGATTTCCTCAACCCGGTCCGCATCTTCGGTGGTCACTTCAATCATCCCAATCCTGTCGCCCGTCAGCAGCAGGGTCTGCGCGTCAGGGATCGGCATGATTATGAAAGACTGGTCATAGTCATACAGGCCGACTTCAAAAATCGCGCCAACTTCATAGCCCACCTGACGAGGTACAGTGCCGAACGGCGTAGTGCGCCCTTGTGGATTGATTATAGTAACGGTGTCGCCCACCCGTGCGCCAATATTCTCGGCCATGCGTGCCCCGATCGCAACCACACTGGCATCAGGCTGCAGGCGAGACATCTGGCCCAGCAAAACCTTGTCGCCCAGTTCCTCGATATCGTCCTGCGTATTGCCGCGCACCAGCGCTGCCTCGACCCGCCCTTGAAACGTAACCAATAATGGCTGTTCGATCAGGGGGGAGGCATCGACGACGCCGGGGGTTGCGCGGATTTCTTCCAGCACATCCTCCCAGTCATCCAGTCTGCCACCATAGGCCTGTACGATGGCATGGCCGTTCAGCCCGACGATTTTGTCCAGCAGCTCCGCTCGGAAGCCGTTCATCACACTCATCACGATAACCAGCATGGCGACGGACAGCATGACCACGCCCACGCTGATCCCTGCGACCAGCGCAATAAACGCCTCGCCTTTGCCCGGTAGGAGATACCGGCGTGCAATTGTCCGTTCAAACTGGCTGAGAAACAAGGGTCGATGCCGCAAATAGTGGTCGGTTGGCCGTCCCTTTAGTCAGACGGGCCTTGCTGCGCAATGAAGCGTGTGCGCCCGTCCCCCGCGGCATTGCCGGCTGCGGACCGGAATGCGTGGCCCAGGATGACTCGGGCAAGCCTGACTGCTAGGCTTGTAATTGAAACGTAACATGGCCATTGCGTCCTTGTCCGAGCGGGGCGGCTGGCGCGGCGGTTTTATGACGGTTTCACATTCTTTCCATGACGAACCCAACACTTTGAATATGGACGACAAGCTGCGCGAAGAGTGCGGCGTCTTTGGCGTGATAAAGGCAACCGACGCTGCGGCGGCGACTGCTCTGGGCCTCCATGCTTTGCAGCATCGCGGTCAGGAAGCGGTCGGCATTACCAGTTTCGACGGCACCTATTTCACCTCGCGCAGGGGCCTGGGCCATGTGTCGGAAAATTTCGGTACGCCGGAAGCCATCGCCGAATTGCCTGGATCGATGGCGTCGGGCCACGTCCGCTATTCCACTACCGGCGCAGGGGGCCTGCGCAACGTGCAACCGCTTTATGCGGATCTGGCGAGCGGCGGCTTCGCCATCGCGCATAATGGCAATATTTCCAACGCCGCCACCCTGCGCAGCGAACTCGTGCAGAAGGGCGCAATTTTCCAGTCCACGTCCGACACCGAAGTCATCATCCATCTGGTCGCTACAAGCCGATATCCGACATTGCGCGATCGTTTGGTCGATGCGCTGCGTCTGGTCGAGGGCGCTTATGCCCTGATAGTCATGACGCCGCAGGGCATGATCGCGGTCCGCGATCCGCTGGGTATCCGTCCGCTGCAAATGGGCCGTATGGCCGAGGCGGTGACTTTCGCTTCCGAAACGGTCGCTTTCGATGTCATCGGTGCGAAGTTTGAACGTCAGGTCGAACCGGGCGAGATGATCGAGGTCGATCACGATGGTAATGTCACCAGCTTCCGCCCTTTCGGTGACCATCGCCCCCGTCCGTGCATTTTCGAGCATGTCTATTTCAGCCGGCCGGATTCGATTTTCGACGGGCGCAGCGTGTACGAGGCCCGGAAGGCCATTGGCGCGCAGCTGGCGCTGGAAACCCCGTGCGATGCCGATCTTGTCGTTCCGGTTCCCGACAGCGGTGTTCCTGCGGCGATCGGTTACTCGCAGGCGTCCGGCCTGCCGTTCGAGCTGGGAATTATCCGCAGCCATTATGTCGGCCGTACCTTCATTCAACCTTCCGATACAGTCCGCCATTCGAGTGTGAAGCGTAAACACAACGCCAATCGCGGGCTGGTGGAAGGCAAGCGGATCGTCCTGATCGACGACAGCATTGTCCGCGGCACGACCAGCCTGAAGATTGTCGAAATGATGCGCGAGGCCGGGGCCAGCGAAGTGCACTTCCGCGTGGCCAGCCCACCCACCGCCAATAGCTGTTATTACGGCGTCGATACGCCGGAACGCTCGAAACTGCTTGCTGCGCGAATGGATCTGGAGCCGATGCGCGAATTCATCAAAGCCGACAGCTTAGCCTTCATCTCGATCGACGGCCTGTATCAGGCAGTCGGGCAAGAACCGCGCAATGCCTCTTGCCCACAATTCTGCGACGCTTGCTTTACCGGCGATTACCCCACTTCGCTGACCGATCTTTCCCAAAAAGCAGACGGCGCAGCGCAGCTATCATTTCCTGTAAACAAGGTAGCGTAAATGTCTGATAAGAAGCCGCTCGAGGGCAAGTTGGCCGTCGTCACCGGAGCATCCAGAGGGATTGGCGCGGCTACTGCCAAGGCTTTGGCTGCGCAGGGTGCCCATGTCATTCTGACGGCGCGCGACGTGAGAGCCCTGGAAGCGGTCGAGGACGATATCCATGCTGGCGGAGGCGCCTCTACCATTGCGCCTGTCGATCTGACCGAAACAGATGGCGTAGCACGTCTGGCCGCTGCGATTCGCGGCCGTTGGGATACGTTAGACTATCTGGTCATATCAGGGGCTTATTTTCCCAACCTCACGCCGGTAACGCAGATTGATGCGAAGCAGTTCGGGCAGGCAATGACTATCAATGTGATGGCCACACAGGCGCTTTTAGCCAATTTCGACGCGCTGCTGAAACGCTCCGACGATGCTGTCGTCATCGGATTGACCAGTAGTGTCGGCGCGGCTCCGCGGGCCTATTGGTCAGGATACGGCGCCAGCAAGGCAGCGTTTGACAATATCCTCATCTCCTACGCGCATGAAGTCGAGAAGATCGGCCACATCCGCGTGGCTATTATCGATCCCGGTGCCACTCGCACTGCGATGCGGGAGAAAGCCTATCCGGGAGAGGATCCGACGACAGTGAAGCCACCCGAAGTCGTGGCCGACCGGATCGTTGCGCTGTTGAATGAGGATTTCGCAACTGGCCACCGTGAGAGGGTTAATCCCGCTTAGGCAAGTGTCCTTACCGGGAGGTAAGCGCCCGCACCGCAAAAGCCCCTATCGTGAGACCCTCGTGTCAGTCAGCTTTTGCCTGGCACGAACCCGACAGGAGGTTAAATGGCGCTGCATTCGATTGACCGTTATGAACTTGCCGCCCAGGAAGATCGGAGCGCACCGCGCACCAACTTGACGATCCCTGCGCAAATGCGCGTCAGCGGTGGGCGGGCGTTCCAGACTGTTGTGCATGACCTGTCCATCAGCGGCTTCAGTGCAGCGGCTGTCAACCGGCTGGTCGAGGGGCAGAGATGCTTCCTGACCCTGCCCGGCCTCGAAGTGCGTATGGCCACCGTCGTCTGGTGGGACAATTCGATCGTCGGCTGCGCCTTCTACGACTTGCTCAGCCCCATCGTCCACGACAATATCATGGCCCGTCACGGGCAGGCGATGATCTTTCGTAGCATCTGACCGATCAGTTCAGCGGTACGGATTGTTCAATCTCCCGCTCCGGCTCCGGCGGAAATTGCTGCGAGAAGCTCCAGGCGTTCGGCTGATTGAGCCGAATCGCTGGCCTTGGGCCAATTGCTCAATATCGCGACCACCATGTTCTGCGATGGCGCGATGGTAATCGACTGGCCAAAAATGCCTTGCGCGCCGAAATTGCCGCCCGGATATGTCCACCATTGGTAGCCATATCCAAAGCCCGGTCGGCCGAATGTTTCGCCAAAATCCACCTGCGGCGCGCCGGCGGCATCGAACCAGCCCTCGGGTACCACGCCCTTACCGCCTTCCAGTGCGAACTGGCCGATCCGGGCATAATCGGACAGCGCCATCGACAGGCAGCAACCGCCGATATTACGCTGCGACAGATCGACCTGCCAGAACAGAGGCTGCGCCAAGCCTGCCGGATCGACCAACTTGTTCTTCGCGTATTCCGCCAGCTTCATATCGACAGCGTTTTCAACCAAAACGCCGATCAGGTTGGTTTCGCCGGTCTTATAGACCCATTTTTCCCCTGCCGGAGCTTCGCGCGGCAGAGTTTTCATATATTCGACGACCTGATCTTCGCCCGGTCCCGGCTGCATATCGAACATCCGCGCGACATCGCTGCTAGGGTCAGTGTAGCTCTCGTCCCACTTCACGCCGGAGGTCATGGTAGCCAGCTGCTCAACTGTAACATCGTCATAAGCACTGCCGGCAAGCTCACGAATATACTTGGAGACAGGATCATCCAGTGAAGCAATAAATCCGTCCTTCACTGCTGCCCCCAACAGGGTGGACGTCAGGCTTTTAGCCACGGAGAAACTGGTCCAGCGCTGCTCCGGTCCAAAATTCATTCCATATTTTTCATACCGCACCAGTCCGTTTTGCAGCACCATAATGCCGGCTATATCGCCGCGCATCATGTAGGCATCGATTGACGCGATTGTGTCGGCAGGCAAGGCAGCGCCCGAAGCCAGAACGCGGTGTTCGGCGGCAGGCTGCACTTCGTAACCGGGGAAGAAATCTTCCATCCGTCGGAAATTGTCTGCGCGGGTCGCATCGTCCCACGAGAGCACCGCAGCGCCCTCCAGATCGATGCCCCCATCGGGCATTGAGAAGGTGACTGGCTCTTTCTCTGCGTCAACCGCAGGGGCTGCATTGAAGGCGGTGCTGGTCTCTGGCGCGCTGTAAGCTGCGGCGCATCCCGAAAGTGCGAGAGCCGCCATCAGGCCCGGTACGAAAGCAGTTTTCATCGTCACTCTCCCCAAATCATTTCTTCACCAGCGTTACCTGATGCACGTCAATACCGCGCCCGCGAAAACCGCCTTCGCAATACATTAAATAGTAGCGCCACAGATCGATAAAGCGTGCATCGAAGCCTGCTGGCAAACGGCCTTCTTTTGCTGCGGTGTCGAAATTGGTCCGCCATGTTTTCAATGTTTCGGCATAATCCAGACCGAAATCGTACTGATCCTGCCACGCCAGCCCCCGCTCCTCCGCCAGTTTGCGGAATTCCGATGTGTGAATCAGCAGTCCGCCGGGGAAGACATAGGCCTGGATGAAGTCGGCACTGGCCGCGTATTTCTCGAACAGGTCTTCGCGGTAGGAAATATACTGGATCGCCGCGCGCCCGCCCGGTTTCAGATTGCGTTCAACACAGTCCATGAAGGTCGGCCAGTATTCGCGGCCCAGCGCCTCGACCATTTCCACGCTAACAATGGCGTCGAAACTGCCTGTGCAATCGCGGTAATCCTGCTTGCGATAGTCGGGGCCGGGATTGTGATCCTCGGCCCAATGCAACTGCTCGTCCGACAGGCTGATCGCAGTCACGTCACGGCCTTGTGTCTGCATATGCCCTGCAATGCCGCCCCACCCGCAGCCGATTTCCAGCACCGAGTTCGCTTCACCGATGCGGTCTTCCAGCGCCCTCCATTTCGCGATCTGCGCATCCGACATGGACTGCTCGGGGTCGGTATAAAGCGCGCTGGAGTAAGCCATCGTCTCTTCCAGCCAAGCGGCGTAGAAATCGTTGCCCAGATCGTAATGCGCAGAGATGTTCTTCTGCGCGCCTTCCGGCGTATTGCGGTTGAACAAATGCGCCAGTCGCAGCGCGTGCCGGAACGGACCCTTGGCCCGCGCAGTGTCACCCAACCGGTCTGCGTGCTGCACAAACATTGCGAACAACGGCACAGGGTCGGGGCTCCACCACTCACCCGCTTCCCACGCCTGATAAAGCCCCACAGAACCGTTGCTGGCAATCCGAACCAGTGCATTCCAGCTGCGTAACTCAAACGTGCATTCAAAGCCCGGCGCGTGGCCACCAAGAGTTCGGGGTGTGCCATCTGGCAGCGTTCCGTGGATAGTGCCGCTGACCAGAGCGGTATCGATACGGTCGAGCATTTTATCCAATGCGGGCGCGGCAAGCCGTGCAAACAGTCCGGGTCGCCGCGCGAAGCGCTGTGCGCCATCAATCAGCCCACCACCGCGTGCTCCGGTGGCTGGACTGTCTGCGTTATTGTGAAGCTGCGTCGCCATCGCCAACGCCTATGGCGCGCCTGCACGCGGGCGGCAAGCTAGCCGTCCTTCATTTGCCGGTATGCTTCCAGGGCCCGCTCTCGCGCTTCGCGGTGGCCGATACGTTTTACCGGATAATCCCCACGCTTCTCATCTGCCGGATCGTGAATCTCGTTATCGGAAAGTTGCGCCAGTTCTGGCACCCATTCGCGGATGTAACCGGCCGCATCGAACTTCTCGCTCTGGCTGAGCGGGGCCATGATACGAACGAACATATTGCTGTCGACGCCAGTGCCTGCGACCCATTGCCAGTTCGCGCCATTGCTGCCGTAATCGGCATCGACCAGCGTGTCCCAGAACCACTTCTCGCCGTGGCGCCAGTCGATCAGCAGATGCTTGATCAGGAAACTGGCCGCAATCATCCGCACACGATTGTGCATCCACCCGATGTGCCACAGCTGGCGCATACCTGCGTCGACGATCGGGTAGCCGGTCTGCCCCCGTTGCCATGCCTCCAGATCTTCCTGAATCAGATGGCCGCGATTGGGATTGCGCCATTGTAGATCGTCGAACTGATCGCGGTAGCTCTCGCTTGCGTATTTGGGGAATTGGCAGATCACGTTCTGGGCGTAGTCGCGCCAGATCAGCTCCTTCTCATAGGTTTGCCAGCCATCGCTGCGCTTGTCCTTAAAAGCGTGCCAGATGCTGACCGGGCTGATTTCACCCCAATGCAGGTGCGGGGACATCTGTGAGGTTTTGTCGACGCTGGGCAGATTGCGGCCATCGTCATACTCATCAATAGTATCGTCCCACCAATCCAGTCGATCGTGCGCCGCGCCCTCGCCCACAATCCAGTGATCGGAGAAACCGCCGGACCAATCCGGTCTGGTCGGCAGCAAATCCCAGTCCGCCAGATCATCGCTGGCAGGCCAAGCATCGGGTGAGGTAAGTTTCTCCGGCGCGGGCAGTTCCTCACGCGGAGGGAACAGGTTCTTCATCGCCTTCATAAACGGCGTGTAGATTTTGTACGGATCGCCGCTGCCGGTGGTCGCGGTGCCAGCAGGCATCAGGTAATTGCCGTCATACAACTCCAGCTCGCAGTCCATGCCCTCAAGCGCGTCTTTCAAATCGCCCTGAGCCTTGCGCCACCACGGTTCGTAATGCCGGTTCGCATGGATCGCGCCTGCGCCCAGTTCCTTGGCAATGGCGGCAAACTGCTTCACACTATCGCCCCGGCGCAGGATGATGCGGCTATTATGGCGGCCAAAGCTCTTGGACAAATCTTGGAGAGAGTGATGCAACCACCAGCGCGAGGCACCGCCAAGGCTGCGGTCGCCGGTTCGCTCGTCATCCAGCACATAGACCGGCACCACCGGTCCCGCCTGAGCGGCGGTGTAAAGCGCGGGCTGATCCCGTAAGCGCAGATCGCGCCGCAGCCAGACGATTTGTGGTTTGGTCATCTCAAAAGTCCCCGCTCACCCTGAGCCTGTCGAAGGGGTGCCCTTCACCTTCCGCATGGCACCCGAAGAAAGTGCGGTCCTTCGACAGGCTCAGGACGAGCGGGTTGTGAGGGAAACGCGCTTACTCAGAGGGCAGTTCCACGCATTCGACATCGGGTAAGGCGACGGTGAACCGATCCCGGGCCATCGGGTCATAGAAACGGGCATCGCGGAGGAGGACCGTCCCGCCGGAACCGCATTCTACAAAAGGAGTGCGCGACCAAAACAGAAAGGCTGCAAGATCAGCATCCTCTCCTGAAAGTTCAGCAGCCGACTTCGGGGGCACCCCCTGCTCCTCCACGAAGACAATTGCTTTACTAGAACGCAAGTCGTGAGCCAGGCCTTGAGCCAATGTCCAATCGCCCCATAGCGGACGCGCGACTTCAACAGAGGCTTCGCCCGCATGCCAGATTATCTCTCGATCCCAAAAAGCCAACGGAAGGGGCGATGCAATTGCGGATATTTCTGGAATGCGTTTGTTTGCATGATACTCAGCAGCGACAGTAATCGCCCCATTCATCCCAATATACGCCAGAGCCGCCGCTATCGCCACACGCGCAGGCCGCCGCCACTCCCCGCCTCGCTTCTCTCGCCGCAGCGACCACCACGTCGCAAACCCCATCAGCGCCCACAGCCACACATCGATGATGAACAGCGTATCGCCGTAGAACCATTCGCTGGAGAACGGCTCCAGCAGGCGGATGCCGTAGACATTCAGCCAGTCGAGCGCCGGGTGGGTCAGACAGCCGATGAAGCTGAGCAGGTACAGCCATTTGAAATTGACCGAGAGCCGCCCCTCGGGCCGTTTCCCGCGCTTGGCCTGCCAGCGGTCGAACCCATACAGCAGCCCCGCTAGCATCAACGGCAACAAAACCAGCGCAGGTGGGCCGTGGGTAATCCCCCGGCGAAAGCCCAGATGCTCCTGCCCGTCGAGCCAGAAGAAACACGCCGCGTCGATATCCGGCAGGTTCGCGCCAATAATCAGCGCTGGCATCGCCAGCCCCGTCTTACGCTTCAGCCCGGCTTGACCCAGCAGCGCGCCAACGAGGGAATGGGTGAGATTGTCCATTCACAGCCCTTGCCACGCAAATTTCGCACCGGCCAGACAGCAAAAGGGCGGCAGGTCATCCCTGCCGCCTTTTTTTAAACATAACGGTTCAATTACGAATCGGATGTGTCGTCAAAATTCTCTCCACGTCGCGCGGAGGTGAATTCACGGCGATCAAGGTAAGTGTCGCCGTCAATATCGTAATAGAAAAAGCTGTCGGCTGCCTTATTGGCAGTATCGGCCTTCAGCTGCGGTTCGCCCTGATCGTTTTCAGCCTTTGCATTCGGATCGAGCGGCACGGCCCAGATCGCGTATTCTGCAACCGAGAGCTTGTTATCGTCGTTCCGGTCGAGATAGCTCCAGGTCATGTTCTCACGGGCCCGCATGTTTGTGGAAGGCTCGCGCGCCTCTGAAGCCGCCGCCATCTCTTCCCGGTCGTCATCGGTCATTTCGGCTTTCGCGTCGGCATCGTTGCCCATTCGGACCTGTTCGGACCGGACATCTTCGCGATAGCCGTCATATTCGGTGTTGAAAGCATCTTCATCGAACTCGGAGCGCCGGGTCGTCGCTTCTTCGCTCAATGTGTAATCACGGGTCATCGGATCGTATTCATCGACTTCGGCTACGCTCGTATCTTCGACAACCGACTCTTCGACGTCTTCTCCGCACGCGGCGAGCGTGAGGGCGAGTGCAGAGGCGGTCATGATGGAAAGGCGTTTCATAGTATACTCCGTATTAAATTTGGCCGCCATCCGGGCGGCTTCACTTAATCAATGCACGGAATTGCAATTTGTTCAAAAAAAGGCCGTGAGTAAGCAAAAGGCAAATAGTCAGACCGGATCTTGCGCTGTTCCATCGACGGTCCAGGTCTGGCCGGTAGCAAGCAGTTTGGCGAGGTTCGCTTCCTTGCCCGCGCTGGCCTGTTCCCGCTCCGCGCTCACAGCTTCGCCAAATGTTGGTGCGGGGTCATCGTACAGAACGCCCATCGGCATCGGAAATTCCCCGAAGACCAGTTCGGACAGCAGGTGCGCCACCATCTTGTCTTTCACATTGTGCACCCGAACCCCGGCGGCCTGCCAATCGGGCTCGCCGACCGCATTGGCAGCCACATCGACTACTTCGAAACCAAGCGTGTTGGTATTGAGCTTCAGGCCCTTCATACCGCCTGTCTTTTCGCTGCCGAACAGCATGGGCTGGCCATCTTCGAGCCATAACTGGCTGTCCTCCACACCCTTGGGCGCGGCGAAATCGTGGAACACATCCTTGTTATACACGATGCAGTTCTGGAAAATCTCGATGAAGGCTGCCCCCCGGTGGCCATGCGCGGCCTTCAAAACCTCGGGCAGCTTCTTCGACACATCGAACCCACGCGCCACGAACCGTGCGCCTGCACCCAGCGCAAAGGCGCAAGGGTTGGCGGGGTAATCAACGCTGCCGATAGGGCTCGACGGGCTTTTTGTGCCGACCCGGCTAGTGGGCGAGGATTGCCCCTTGGTCAGACCGTAAATTTCGTTGTTGAACAGCATGATCTGCATATCGACATTGCGGCGCAGGACATGGAGCATGTGGTTGCCGCCGATCGACAAGCCGTCACCGTCGCCGGTCACCAGCCAGATATCGAGATCGGGATTGGCAAGCTTCACCCCCGTCGCCAGCGCAGGTGCACGGCCGTGGATGGTGTGGAACCCATAGGTTTCCATGTAATACGGGAAGCGGCTGGAGCAGCCGATGCCGGAAATGAACACCGTGTTCGACGGGTCCGCACCCAGCTGCGGCAAAGTGCGCTGCACAGCCTTCAGAATGGCGTAGTCCCCGCACCCGGGGCACCAACGCACCTCCTGATCGGTTTCCCAGTCCTTGAGCGTGGTTTCGATTTTTACGGGTGCATTCATAGCTTTACCTCGTCATCCCAGCGAAAACTGGAATCTCGTGCAGAAAGGTCGTTCGGTGCGAAAACAGATCCCAGCTTTCGCTGGGATAACGGTGATGGCGATAGATTCATGCCATCAACCGTCCAGCATTGGGCTAGGCAGCTGGTCATCATTGACCGCGACCTGACCGCCTTCGTTTCCGGGAATGTCGTCGAAGAATTTCGCAATCGCCGCTTCCAGTTCGGCGATGGCAAAGGGCTGTCCGCTCGTCTTGGATAGCGGTTTCGCGTCCACCAAGAACTGATCGCGCAGTACGGTCTTGAACTGGCCGGTGTTCATTTCCGGCACCAGAACATTGTCGAAGCCTCTAAGCAGATCGCCCAGATTGGCGGGCATCGGCCAGATATGGCGCACATGGATGTGGGAGACTTTGCAGCCCTTCGCGATAGCGCGGCGCACGGCCTGATGGATCGGGCCGTACGTGCTGCCCCAACCGACCACGGCCAGCGTGCCGGAAGTTTCGCCGAGGCACACTTCCTGATCGGGCACGGAGATATTCAGCACCTTGTTCCGGCGGCTGTCGGTCATCGTCTGGTGATTGTCAGGGGCATAGTCGATATGGCCGGTGCCCTCCGCCTTTTCGATGCCGCCGATACGGTGCATCAAATCGGGCGTGCCCGGCTTGATCCAAGGGCGTGCGCCCTTTTCGTCTCGGGCGTATGGCAGCAGTTCCTCACCACCTTCCACACCGTTCTTCTCGGTCAGGAATTTCGCAGGGAACGGCGTGAAGGTGGCCGGGTCCGGCACTTTCCACGGTTCGGCCGCATTGGCGATATAGCCGTCTGTCAGCAGCATCACCGGAGTCATATATTCAGTCGCGATCCGGCACGCCTCGATGGCGCATTCAAACGCATCACCTGGGGTGCTGGCGGATACGACCGGCATAGGCGCGTCGCCATTGCGGCCATAAACGGCCTGATACAGATCGCTTTGCTCGGTTTTGGTTGGGAGACCGGTCGAAGGACCGCCGCGCTGGCTGTTCACAATAACCAGCGGAAGCTCGGTCATAATGGCAAGGCCCATCGCCTCTGTCTTCAGCGCAATACCCGGGCCGCTAGAGGATGTTACGCCCAAGGAACCTGCATAGCTGGCACCAATGGATGCGCAGATCGCGGCAATCTCGTCCTCCGCCTGAAACGTAGTTACGCCGAATTCTTTCAGCCGCGCCAGGTGATGAAGGATCGCAGACGCTGGCGTGATCGGATAGCCGCCGAAGAACATCGGCAGTTCGGCAAGCTGCGCACCTGCAACCAAACCCAGCGACACAGCTTCGGCGCCGGTGATCGTGCGATACAGGCCGGGGCTGCTTTCGACAGGCAGCATGGCTTGCTGCCTAAGCGGGGTGGCGCGAGGACCGGACAGTTCCGCCGTTTCACCATATGCATGGCCCGCATCCAGCGCCGCAATGTTGGCGTCGGCAATGTCGGGCTTACGCTTGAACTTGTCCTTTAGCCACGCATGGATTGGATCGCGCGAACGCTCGAACATCCACAGCGCAAGGCCCAGCGTCCACATATTCTTGGACCGCAAGGCATCCTTGTTACCCAGGCCGAACGGCTTCACCGCCTCGATGGTACGCTCCGAAATGTCGAAGGCCAGCACGTCGAATTTCGCCAGGCTGCCATCTTCCAGCGGATTGGTATCGTATTTCGCCTTGTCCAGATTACGCTTCGTGAACGCGCCGGTGTCGGCGATAATCAAGCCGCCGGGCTTCAACGCAGCGATATTCACCTTCAGCGCGGCAGGGTTCATGGCCACCAGCACATCGGGCGCATCGCCCGCCGTATTGATTTCCCGGCTGCCGAAATTAATCTGAAACGCAGAGACGCCAAACAGCGTGCCTTGCGGTGCGCGAATCTCTGCCGGAAAATCGGGAAAGGTCGCTAGGTCATTGCCCGCCAGTGCGGTGGACAGCGTAAATTGCCCCCCCGTCAACTGCATTCCATCACCGCTATCGCCCGCAAAGCGGACCACAACTGCTTCGGGAGCGTCGGTATATTCTTCGCGGGGTGCCGCCAGCGTAGCCATAGTATTTCCTGTCCATCCGCGAGGGTTTGCGGGTGTGTGTTGTGTTGGCGACCTAGGTGCGCGCCTGAGGCTGAGCAATCAAGTTTTTCTGTCCCACGCGTCTAGAGTGGTTGAATTGCCTGCGCAGTGCGCTGTATCGATACTGCTAAAGCAGAGAGTATCCGGGTAAAACTTTGGGAGAAGATCAATGGCCGATAGTGAACATTATGTGCGCGATGACGTGCGCGGTTTCCTCGATATGCTGGAGCAGATGGGCGGACAGGGCGTCGAGGAAGTCGGCGCGGTAACCGGCCGCGAGCAGATGCGCGCGATGGGCGCAATTGCCGAAGCACCGGCACGCGAGATGGCCGTGCAGAAAGATCTGTCCTGTCCCGGATCGCTGGGAGATATCCCGCTGCGGTTTTACGACGTCAAAGCGCAGCGCGGGCCATCCCCTGTCGTGCTCTTCCTACATGGCGGCGGCTTCGTGATTGGCGATCTGGAAGTGTACAACAATCTGTGCACAGAGATTTCGCATATTCTCGATCTTCCCGTCGTGTCGGTCGATTATCGGTTGGCGCCGGAACATCCCTTCCCCGCCGCGCCCGACGATTGCGAAGCGGCAGCGCGCTGGGTTGCCTCCTCGCCAAAGGAACTGGACCGCGAAGTCACCGGGCTGGTGATTACCGGTGACAGTGCAGGCGGCAATCTGACCATCGTCACCACCAATCAGCTGATGGCCAATCCGGCCGATGTTCCCGTGCTGGTGCAGGCTCCGATCTATCCGGTTGCCAGCGATATTACCCAGCACCAGAGCTTTGCTGATTTCAGTGACGGCTTTCTGCTTACAGGTGCAGCAATGACTTGGTTCACGCAGCAATATGCGCCGGATGACAACGATCCGCGCAATGTGCCGATGCTGGGCGATTGCAGCAACACACCACCAACCGTGATCTGCGCGGCGGGCCTTGATCCCTTGCGCGATTCAGGGCGTGAATATGCCGCACACCTTGTCCAGCTGGGGACCGAAGTAAGCTATTTCGAATTCTCCGGCATCATTCACGGCTTCACCACATTGCGCAAAGCCATTCCCAGTGGTCAAGCCGATCTCGAGGCATTTTTGGGCGCGATCAAGGTCAAGCTGAACCGGATCGTAGCTTGAGCAAAAGCGATACGATTACGGCTTATCGTTTGTGCGCAGGCGTGATGCTGGCGAACCGAGAGGGGCGTGTATTTGTGGCCCAGCGGATCGATTCGCGCGGGTATGACGCTTGGCAAATGCCTCAGGGCGGCGTTGACAAGGGCGAAGACCTTGAAGCCGCCGCCCTGCGGGAGCTTGCCGAGGAAACCGGCGTTTCGGGCGACAAGGCAGAAATCATCGGCCGGATGGACGATCCCGTGCGCTACGATCTACCGGAAGAACTGCTGGGCAAGCTGTGGGGCGGAAAATATCGTGGTCAGGAACAGCACTGGTTTCTCGCCCGGTTTATGGGCGAAGACAGCGATATTGATCTGGAAGCGCATGATCCACCTGAGTTTTCAACCTGGAAATGGGCCGATCCGGAACAATTGCCGGACCTGATCGTGCCTTTCAAACGCGACGTTTACCGCGCGGTGGTGAAAGCGTTTCGGAAGTTGGTCTAGCGTTCTCTCGCAAAAAGTATTGCCGCTATTCCATGTCAATTGTCAGCCTCTGCTGTGTTGACGACCAGAATATCGTGACGAAGATATCGTAGCAGATCGCTTGTCTGGCTTCCCAAGGTAGCCTGCCGGAAACCGCTGGTTCCGTGGCTACCGACAGCAACCAAAGCTTCCCCTGCATGGTCGCTACGCTTGTCGATTTCCTGCATTATGGCATACTGCGTGTTGCCTTTGACGACCGAAGTAGTCGCCTCTTTCAAAGCCGGGACGCGATCGGTGAGGACGTCAATAAATCTCTTCATTTTCTCCTGCGCACCTTGCTCGATTTCGTCTCCTACATACGCATCGCCCTGAAAGCCCGCGTAGGGAATTCGCCAGGCATGAACGATATGCATTTCAGCCTTCGGAAATAATTTTACGGCCTTTTCGATGGCATGGGCAGAGCCGGCAGAAAAGTCGGTCCCCGCAAATATGTGCCGATAGGGAGAGCGAGGGCGCTGCTTCACCACAATTACCGGACGACGCGTATTGCGCAGAACGTAATCGACTGAAGTGCCGAGAAAGTAATCGCCAAGCGAGTTATACCGCGCCGGTCCAATCAGGAGCATTTCAGGCTTCTGGTTTTCACAATCGCGCGCGATAGCAAGCGGCGGCGCGCCTTCGAGAAATGCGCTTTCGGTGTCGCACGGCGGATCGCCAATATACTCGCTCATTTTGCGCTCAAGCTTATCCCAATCCGCTTGGCTGGCATCGAGATGTTCGAGCGCATTTATTACCCGTACAGTACATCCCTTCGCTTCACCCAATTGAAGCGCGCGGTCCATTGCACGGTCAGACCGGCTGCTGAAATCGGTCGCAATTGAAATTTTCATTCTGGTCAATCCTCGCTTGAATGCACGATCAGATTAACATTTGACATTGATTAGCTCAAGCAGACTGCGCGTTTACGCGCATGATCCGATCCAGATCAAAGATCGCCCTGGCTCAATTCGATTGCGTAACCTGCGCATCGGGCAAAACCGCTTCTGCCGTCAGCACGCGGGGCTGCGGCCCCTGCGAAATAGTTGCTGCCAATGCCTGTGTCTCTGCGCAGTTCGAACCGCAGAGCGATTCCAGCTGCGACAGATTGGTCCGCGCTTTCTCGACTGCGCCTTTCTCGACCATAGCCTCGCCTTCGCCTGCGATCGCCGCGAAATCGTTCGGATTGCGATCCAGCACTTCGCGGTAATAGGAGATGGCCTTGCCCTGCAGACCTTCGATCCGTGCAGTCTTCGCCAGATCGAGATAAATCGGAGTATAGCCCGGATCGACGGCCAGAGCCGCTTCGAACGCGTCGATTGCTTTTTGTGGCTCTCCAGCATCCAGCGCAGCCCGGCCTTCCGTAATCAACATGGCAGCACGGGGTGCAGGATCGCGATCCGCACCGTAGCCCACGCTCGCCTGAACGGCAAAAACCAGCGAAAGAGCAGCAGCAGCGGGAGCGAAACGCATCAAGACTTCCTTCAGGGGAGTGTGTTTGGGGTCTGTATCGACCATAGATTAGCAGGTTAGCACGGCAATACTGCACGAGCGATGAAAAACCCGTCAGTCCCGTCGTGATACGGGGTCAGACGCATTCCCTTGCCGTGTTTCCGACCGGCGGGCAGTTTGGGCAAATCCGCTTCCCATCCCGGGCTACGTTCGAGAAATGCGTCAAGCCTGCCCGCGCCTTCCTCGTCCAGCAAGGAACAGGTAACAAAAACAATCCGCCCGCCCGGTTTCACCAATTCCGCCGCGATATCGAGCAGCTTGTCCTGTATTCCGGCATAGCGCGACAGGCTGCGCTCATCGATCCGCCACTTCGCCTCTGGCTTGCGGCGCAGGGTACCGGTGCCCGAGCATGGCGCATCGACGAACACGCAATCCGCCATCCCGCGATATTCAGCCAGAGCTTCCAGTTCGCGCCCTGCATCCAGCAGACGGGCCTGCACCATGCCCGCCCCTGCCCGGCTCGCACGCGGGCCGAGCTTTGTCAGGCGGCCCCGGTCGGTATCGCTGGCGATCAGAGTGCCCGCATTGTCCATCGCCGCCGCCAGCGCCAGAGTTTTGCCCCCGGCCCCGGCGCACAGATCGATCACGGTTTCGCCCGGCTGCGCCTGCGCGGCAAGGCAGGCAATCTGGCTGCCGTGATCCTGCACTTCGACCTGGCCGTCACGGAAGATTCCCCATTGTTCGACCTGTGTGCCCAATGGCAAGCGCACGGCCTGCGGTGCTGCCAGCGGCTCACCAGCAACCGGCAGATCGAGATTGCCACGATCTGCCTTCAGCGTGTTGATCCGCACATCCAGCGCCGCTCGGCCTAGCAGCGCTTCCTGCTCGCTTTCGTCCAGTCCCGAAGCCACCAGCTTCTCTGCGAGCCACTTTGGCGCGATGCCGCCTTCGGCTGGCTTCTCGTTACGGCCAATAGCGGGCGGGCCGTATTGCGAGCCATCGAACAATGGCGCGAGGGCCTCGCCTGTTTCGACCAGCCGCAGCATCGCACCGCGCCCCGTTTTGGGCACAGGGCCGCAAGCGCGGATGGCGGAATACACCAGCTCGCGAACTGCGCGCCGATCCTTGCTTCCAGCGTAACGGTTCGACTTTGCCCAATTGGCAATAATGCGATCTGCCGGAGCGCCATTGCTGCGCGCCGCCTCTATGATGGTATCGAGAATTTCAATCGCGGACTGGACGCGTGCTGCGGGGGTCATGGGCTTGCCTTACGTTCAGCGCGGCGGGTAATTGGGGGCTTCGCGGGTGATCGCGACATCATGCACGTGGCTTTCAGTCAGGCCCGCTCCGGTGATCCGCACGAATTGGGCGCGGGTGCGCAAATCTTCAATCGTCTTGCTGCCGGTATAGCCCATTGCAGCTTTGATCCCGCCGACCAGCTGGTGGACAGTGTCTTTCGCCATGCCCTTATACGGCACTTGCCCCTCGATCCCTTCGGGAACCAGTTTCTGCTGGCTGATGTCCTGCTGGAAATACCGGTCGGCACTGCCGCGCGCCATCGCGCCAACGCTGCCCATACCGCGATAGCTTTTATAGCTGCGGCCTTGATAGATGAAGGTTTCGCCAGGAGCTTCTTCGGTGCCGGCCAGCATAGATCCGATCATTACACTGGATCCGCCAGCCGCCAGAGCCTTGGCCGCATCGCCGCTGGTGCGCAGGCCGCCATCGGCTATTACAGGTACGCCGTGTTTCATTGCTTCGTCGGCGCTGTCCATAATCGCCGTGAGCTGAGGCACCCCAACCCCTGCCACAACGCGGGTGGTGCAGATGGAACCGGGGCCGATACCGACCTTTACCCCGTCGGCACCTGCTCCGATCAATGCTTTCGTCGCTTCGGCGGTGGCGACATTGCCAGCGATAACCTGCACGGCGCTGTTGAGGGTCTTCACCCGTTCGACCGCGAGGCCGACATCGGCGTTATGACCGTGAGCGGTGTCGATCACGATCACATCCACTTCGGCGTCGATAAGGGCCTGTGTTCTGTCGAACCCCTTGTCGCCTACCGTGGTGGCAGCCGCGACGCGCAGGCGACCTGTCTCGTCCTTGGTTGCATGCGGGTAAGCGACGGCTTTCTCGATATCCTTGACGGTTATCAGGCCAACGCATTTGCCTGCATTATCCACTACCAACAGTTTTTCGATCCGGCGTTGATGCAGCAGCCGGCGCGCTTCTTCCTGCCCGGTTCCCAGAGGCACTGTGGCGAGGTTTTCCGTCGTCATCAGCTCACGCACAGGCTGCATCGGGTTCTCGGCAAAACGGACATCGCGATTGGTTACGATACCCACCAGCTTTCCGCCGCGATCCGTTACGGGAATGCCGCTGATCCGGTGCTGGGTCATCAGGGTCTGCGCGTCGTTCAGTGTCGCTTCGGGATGAATGGTTATCGGGTTGACCACCATGCCGCTTTCATACCGCTTCACAGCACGCACGGCGGCGCATTGCTCGTCCACCTCCAGATTGCGGTGAAGCACGCCGATGCCGCCCATCTGGGCCATTGCGATTGCCATGTCGGCTTCTGTCACAGTGTCCATCGCGCTTGAGACGACGGGGATGTTCAGGCCGATTGCCTTTGTAAGGAATGTGCGCGTGTCGGCCGTAGACGGCAGAATATCACTTTCCGCCGGACGCAGAAGTACGTCGTCAAAAGTAAGGCCGAGGGGAATTTCACTGCGTGACACGATGCGCCTTTCGCCCGTTATCGGGCTTCATATGGGGGAGAGAATCGTGCGCCGCCCTCTAACCCGTGCGCGCGCGCGCCGCTAGTGCCAACGCATTAATCGTCCCCGACGGGGTAGGATGCTGTGTTGCCGAAATGTCTGAGCAGCGCGATCTGAAGCAGCATATCCTGTGCTGCACCGCCCAGTTCTATGGCAGCGCTCCAGTCGTCGGTGGCGCGGTGATAGTTTTTGTCGACAAACTGTCCCAGTCGCCGCTCGTCGGCAAACGCGCTGGATACGAGCACGGAGGGGACATCGCGTTTGAGCAGCGCATATCCATCCTGCCGTGCTATCCAGCGCGCCTGTTGCTGGGTGTTGGACAGGCGCCGTCCCTGCGCCCGCACGACTTCTACGATCCCTGCATCCAGCCCGGTTCGTCCCCAGCCGATAACAGCAACAGGTGCACCGCGCGGAGCAATGGCAACGCTGTCCAGATTGAAAGCGGCCACGATGATCGGCAGCGGCACGGGCGGATCATCTGCAAAAGCTTCTGCGCCGACCAGCCCCGCCTCCTCTGCCGTGGTCGCTACAACATACAGATCACGTTCCAGCGGGCCGTGCTCGGCAATACGTCGCGCGATTTCCAGCATCACGGCGACACCGCTGGCATTGTCCACAGCGCCATTGCACAGGCGATCGGGGGCGGCTGGCGGACCGCAGGTGCCCAGGTGGTCCCAATGGGCCAGCAATACCACAGCGCCGCTGTCGGCGATGGTGCCCGGCAGTACACCGATCACATTGGCGCTGGCGATGCTATCTGCGCCCTCGGGCACATCGACCAGCAGCTCACGATACCGCTTGGTGGGAACGGTGACATCCTGACGCCACTGGCCGCGCATACCCGGCTTGAAACCGTAGGATTCAAGCGCAGCGACGATATAATCCTGCGTTGCAGCTCCACCTGGCGTGCCTGGCATTCGCCCGCCATAATCAGGGCCGGACAATTCGGCGATGTGCTTGCCCAGCACTGCTTCGATGCGCGTCAGTTCATCGCCATTATCTGCAATCGTGGCACACGCACCAAGGCCGGTAGCCATCAGGGACAGTCCGGCAACACGCGCCAAAGGCCGTTTCCCGGCCCATTTCAACAATCGTCCCATTGACCGTCCTTGCCCCACCAGAAAATCTCTTCTGCCCTTTGCGTGGTTACTCTGCTGTCCAGCCGCCATCTATGCTCCAGTTCGCGCCGGTCACGTTGCCCGTTTCGGGGCGGCAAAGGAACACTGCCAAGGCGCCCACTTCCTCTGGCTGGACAAATTTCTTGGTTGGCTGTTTGGCCAACAGGACATCATTGATCACCTCTTCGCGGGTCAGTCCTCGCGCCTTCATTGTATCCGGGATCTGTCCTTCGATCAGCGGCGTCCAGACGTAGCCGGGGCTGATGCAGTTTGCCGTAACACCGGTCTGCGCGAGTTCCAGAGCAATGGTTTTGGTAAAACCGGCAATGCCGTGCTTGCTTGCATTGTATGCGCTTTTGAACGGCGATGCGGTGAGCGAATGGGCGCTGGCAGTGTTGATGATACGGCCCCAGCCCGCCTCCTTCATCGCGGGTACAGCGTGACGGGTGGTGTGAAAAGCTGCCGTCAGGTTCAATGCGATGATCTTGTCCCACTGCTCTGGCGGAAAATCCTCCACCGGAGCCACATGCTGCATTCCGGCATTATTGACCAGAATATCGACTGGGCCGGCCTCTTCCATCATCCCGGCAATCGCACCGGCATCGGTCAGGTCTGCACCCGAATGACTCGCCGAAAGCTCTGCCGTCAGCTTGGCAATATCGTCCGCCTCGCCAAAACCGTTCAGGATGATATCCGCTCCTTCCGCATGAAGCGCACGCGCCACCGCCAGACCGATGCCCGAAGTGGACCCTGTAACAAGTGCGCGTTTGCCGGAAAGAAACATGGATGACCTCTTTAAGGTTTGATTTGCGAAGCATTTGTGGGACGTGTCTTGCGGTCAATATCGCCGCTGTCCAGTCCCGGCGGAAACGAAAAGTGCACTTAGGGGAATGTCATGCGGCTTAATCCGTTCAACACCGGCAATATCAATGTCCGCTCCAGCGGTGGAGGAGGCGGCGGTTTCCCCGGTGGCGGAGGAGGCAAGCTCGGCTGCGGCACCCTGGTGATCGCGGCAATCGGCGCGCTCGTCTTCGGGATAGACCCGATGCAGACCATAGGTGTCGTCGAAAGCGTGCAGCAGACCACCGGCGGAAGCGGCCGTGCCTCCAGCACCGACGAACAGGAGATCTGCACCCGAGGCCCTTATGCGAACGAGGCCTGCAATGCCCTGCAATCACTCAACCAGACATGGGCGCCCGAATTCCAGCGGGTCAATATCACGTTCGAGCAACCCTTTCTGGACCTTTACACAGGGGGAGGCGTCCGTTCGGGATGCGGCAATGCGCCCTCCTCTGCCGGTCCGTTCTATTGTCCTGCTGACAAGGGCATCTACATCAACACCGAATTTTATGACCAGATGGACCGGCAGATGGGCGCAGGCGGCGATTTCGCGCGGCTCTATGTTCTGGCCCACGAATATGGTCACCATATCCAGAACCTGACGGGTCTTGCCGGGCAAGTGCGCAGCGTGCAGCAACAAAATCCGCGCCGGTCCAATGAACTGCAGGTCCGCATGGAATTGCAGGCCGATTGCTATGCCGGGGTATGGGCGGGTAAGAACCGCAATCTGATCGAGCCGGGCGATATGCAGGAAGGTATGACGGCAGCCAGCGCCATCGGTGACGATACTTTGCAACGAAATGCCGGCCAGCGTGTTAATCCCGAAAGCTTTACCCACGGAACCAGCCAGCAGCGGATGCAGGCGCTACGCAGCGGGCTGGACAGTGCAGATGATGGAGTGTGCGATGCCTATTTTCAAAACCTTTAAATTGCTTTTTGCAGGTGCGGTCGTCGCTGCGTCTGCCCTACCCGCGGCAGCGCAGGATCGCGATGTCGTGACCGACGGTCCCGATATTCAGGATGTGGCACGGACCCCACTGGAGATATTGAACATCGATGCAGACGAACTGCCCGATGTGCTGGTGGAAGCTCTGGTCAATCCTTATGCGAGTGATCACCTGTCCGGATGCGCCGACATCAATATCGAGATTACGCGTCTGACCCGGGTGCTGGGGCCTGATTTCGATACATTGCAGGCCCGGAGTGACGGGCTGACACCGGAACGGGTCGCTCAGGGTGCATTGGGAATGTTGATTCCGTTCGACGGTATCATCCGCGAGATTACCGGCGCAGCAGACCGCCAACGCGACCTGCGGCTGGCCATTCTCGCCGGATCGACCCGCCGTGGCTATCTGAAGGGATTGGGCGCGCAGCAGGGCTGCATGATTCCGGCACGGCCCATGTCGACCGCTCCGGCAACCGTTGAAGATACGGCCGATGCCGCCAATTCAGACATGGAGCCTGCGGGAGAGGAGTAATCCCATCCTCCCCCGCACTGCGTAATGGTTAGGCGGGGGCTTCCTCCGCAGCGGTTTCTACCCCATCCCGTTCTACCGGGTTCTTGCGTCCGCCCACACTCGACCAGTCGATCGAGCGTGTGGCGTACATCACGCCGGAAAGCGCGACGAACAGTATGACCGAGCCAATCAGTAACGACAGGTCTTCCAGGCTGAGCAGCACATAAAGCATGGCGTAGAGCCCAAGCAGGATGGCACCAACGGTCAGCGCGCGCTTCCTCGTGCCCAGCACGGCCATGCTATACGCCGTCAACAGGCCGACAATCGCCAGCGTTGCTCCGGCAAAGGCGGCAGCGAACCCGATCACTTCGGCAAAAGCCAGCAATAGGACGAAGAACAGCACCAGCCCGGCCCCTGTCAGCAGATATTCCGCCGCAGCAACGCGCGCGCCAGCGACCAGATCGAACATCAGGAAAGTCAGGAAGGTAAATCCGATAACCAGAAATCCGTATTTCACGCTTCTGTCCACCTGGCTGTAGAGATCGACCGGCTCCACCAGACGCACCTCTGCCATCTGGCCCGAACCCCCTGTTCCGGCATAGGTTTGCGGAAGGGACACAACAGGATAGTCGGCCGGCATCGCTTGCTGCGGCGCTGCGCTGTTTCCGCCGATTGTTGCAATCGACTGGCCGAGCGCCAGATTGGCAATCGACCAGCGGGCGCTGAAGCCCCCATCATCCACTTCGCGCCCGTCAGGCAGGAAACCGCCCGCGAAGCTGGGATGCGGCCAAGGCGATGTGACCGCCCAATCGGTGCGTCCGCCCCTCGGGACGAGCGATATGGAACGGCTGCCCCGAAGCGAATAGGCGTAGGTCAATTCCAGCGGTTCGGCTGCATCCCACCCGGCATAGCCGTGGAAACCAGAACCTGACGTCTCATCGGTCCCCTTCCCCGGTTTCAGGACAAGTTTCTGTCCATCGATTGTGGCGCTTGCATCGCCCTGCAATCCGCGCGGATCGGAAATGCCGAAGCGCAGCTCGGCATCGTCCAGACGCAGAGCATCGCGCTCCACGCCCAACCGGGGCAGATCATCCGGCAAGGTAAAGCTGGCCGTCCCGTTTGTTTTGGCGAGATAGATGACGGTTTCGTAAATCGACTTCTTGCGCCGCTCCGGCTCCAGCTCGGTGGTTGCCTCATGCGTTTGCGGTGCCAGAAACAGCTCGCGGCGAGATGTCACGCGCCGGGTAATGCTTTGCCCGTTGCGTGTCTCAGATACCGTGCTCTCTTCGTCATAAGGAATGACCAGAACCGGCCCTGCCAGTGTCTGCGCACCGCCCCACCCTTGCGTAATGCTGTTCTGCGCAGTGCGCGCCTGATGCTGACGGTCACTGACCAACGCATAGACCATTAGCAGCGGAACAAGCAGAGCGAACCCGACCAATCCCACGAAAAGCAGCTTCACCCCGGGCGATCGTTCAACGCGCATCACTTCCTCCTCTGTTCGATGAAGCGTTCTCTGGAAGCGGCGAACTGAATGGCCGTTGAACCTGTCATCTCACGCTTTATCTTGCACAGAGTGTTCTATCACGTCAGCCTGCGGGCATGAATATATTCGCCCGTTTCGTTACCCTGATTGCCCTGTTCGTCCCTGCCGCCGGTCTGGCGCAGCAGAGTGTCCCCGCTGGTGAACCCGGCGACAGCGTGCCTGAAATCCAGGTCGTGCTCGAAACCACGATGGGGGAAATCACCATCGCCCTGGCGGCGGACGCTGCGCCGATCACCACCGCCAATTTCCTGCGCTATGTGGACGAAGGTCGCTTTGACGGTGCCGTGTTCTACCGCGCGATGAGCCTCGACTGGGGCGATCAGCCGAACGGCCTGATTCAGGGGGGTGCGCAAAATGATCCCAACCGATTATTGCCCCCTATCGCGCACGAGCCGACCACCGTTACCGGCCTGACCCACTCTCGCGGAACGATCTCGATGGCAATGGGCGATCCCGGCACCGCGACCGGCGATTTCTCGATCATGCTGCAAGACCAGCCCGGCATGGACGCCAATCCGGATGCGGCGGACCCTGTCTGGCAAAACGGCTACGCCGCGTTTGGCACTGTGATCGAAGGAATGGACGTAGTGGAAGGCATCCACGCCGCGCCTATCGATCCGGACAAGGGCGAAGGCTGGATGGTCGGCCAGATGCTGGCGGAGCCCGTGGTGATAGTGAAAGCGCGGCGGGCGGCTGGGGACTGACGCGATTAGATAAGTCGCTTGCGCTGCTCTTCAGTCAAGAGCGCGCAAGCATAGTCAGCTTTGCCAAACCATCTGTACCGAATTGCGGGCGACCATTAGGCAAATTGCATTGGTCAAAGGCCGCGGCACAATGCGGGCAATATCCCGGCAATGATAGCAACTCTTATCATTGCTAAACAGGCAGTCGCGCGATCAATACACCCGCTTCTTCGGCTCGATATACTCCGCATCGTCGGTCAGCGTGTATTCGTGGACCGGGCGGTAATCGATTGTCATATCGCCCTTGCCACTGCCGCCTACGCCGCCGCCCCAGCCGTCGAACCAGGCGATGGTGTGCTTCATCCAGTTGGCGTCGTCGCGATCGGGGAAATCCTCGTGCGCGTGGGCACCGCGGCTTTCCTTACGGTTGTCGGCGCTGGCGATGGTTACGCTGGCCTGCGCCATCAGATTGTCGAGTTCCAGCGTCTCAATCAGATCGCTGTTCCAGATCATCGAGCGGTCGGTCACATGAATGTCCTGCATCCGCGTATTGACCTCGGCCAGATGCTTCTTGCCCGCCGCCAGCGTTTCCGTGTCACGGAAAACGGCACAGTGTTTCTGCATCGTTTTCTGCATATCTTCGCGGATGCGCGCAGTGGGCGACCCGCCATTGGCGTGACGGAAGTGGTCCAGCCGGGCCAGCGCCATATCGCTGCTGTCTTTCGGCAGGGCATCCTGCGCTGCGTGGGGCTTGATGGTTTCCTTCAGGTGCAGGCCGGTTGCACGGCCAAACACCACCAGATCGATCAGCGAATTGGAGCCGAGGCGGTTTGCGCCGTGGACCGAAACACAGGCCGCTTCGCCCACTGCATACAGACCGGGCACAACCTTGTCAGGATCGCCCTTCGTGCCCGCGACAACCTGGCCGTGATAATTGCAAGGAATTCCGCCCATATTGTAATGCACCGTCGGAGTGACAGGCAGCGGCTGGCGGGTCAGATCGACACCGGCAAAGATCTTGCCGCTTTCTGTAATGCCGGGCAGCCGCTCGGCCAGCACGTCGGGATCAATATGATCGAGATGGAGGTGGATGTGATCCCCGTCCGCCCCGTGGCCGCGCCCTTCGCGCATTTCCAGCGCCATCGAGCGGGAGACAACATCGCGCGATGCCAGATCCTTGGCGCTCGGCGCGTAGCGTTCCATGAATCGCTCGCCTTCGGAATTGGTCAGATACCCGCCTTCGCCACGTGCGCCCTCGGTGATCAGAACACCTGCACCGTAAATGCCGGTGGGGTGGAACTGGACAAATTCCATGTCCTGCATCGGCAGGCCAGCGCGCAGCACCATGCCGCCACCGTCGCCTGTGCAGGTGTGGGCACTGGTCGCGGTGTAGTAGCAGCGACCATAGCCGCCGGTTGCCAGCACCACAGACTGCGCCTTGAAACGGTGCAGCGTACCATCATCCAGGCACATCGCAATCACGCCGCGACATACCTTGCCGTCGGCGGTGTCTTCCATAATCAGGTCGAGTGCGAAATATTCGATGAAGAAGTCCGCGTCATACTTCAGGCTCTGCTGATACAGCGCATGGAGCATGGCGTGGCCGGTACGGTCGGCTGCGGCACAAGTACGCTGCACCGGCGGGCCTTCGCCCATATTTTGCATATGGCCGCCGAACGGACGCTGATAGATCGTGCCGTCCTTGTTGCGGGAGAAAGGAACGCCTGCGTGCTCCAGTTCGTACACGGCCTGCGGAGCTTCACGCGCAAGATATTCGATCGCGTCCTGATCGCCCAGCCAGTCGGCACCCTTCACCGTGTCATACATATGCCATGACCAGTGATCGGGCGTGTTGTTGCCCAGCGATGCCGCAATGCCGCCCTGCGCCGCAACCGTGTGGCTGCGGGTCGGGAAAACCTTGGAGATGTTCGCCGTTTTCAGGCCCGCCTCGGCAGCGCCCATCGTGGCGCGCAGGCCAGAGCCGCCAGCACCGACGACTACGACGTCGAACTGGTGCTCGATAATTGGATAGGCTTCGCCACTTGCGCGGGGACGCTGGGTGGCACCGGTATCGTTAGGGTTCTGGCTTGCCATCAGGCAGCTCCTCCAAAGGCTAGACGTACGACACAGAAAATGCCGAAGACGCTGCCTGCAATTACAGTAAGGTTAAGCAGTACAATGACCGCGAATTTCGTACCTGCTTCATGGACATAATCCTCGATCATGACCTGGAGACCAAGTCGGGCGTGCCAGAAAATGCTGATTATCAGCAGGACCATAGCTGCTGCCGGGATCGGCTCCGCGAGCCAGTCGCTGACAGTGCTATAGCTCATGTCAGGCAGCATGATGATGCTGGCCAGCAGCCAGATCATCAGAACCAGGTTGCCAATCGCGGTGAAGCGCTGAATCAACCAGTGATGTGTGCCTTCATGCGCGCTGCCCAAACCGCGAACGCGGCCGATCGATGTACCGTTACCCATAACCCTGCGTCCTTATACGAAGAGGATCAGCGCCCAGAAGGCGATGGTGAGAAGAATGGCGATAATCGGGTTGGCAACGGACCAGAACTTGTTCGTGTCCAGCTCATACCCGGCACCCATATCCAACACGAAGTGGCGCAGCCCGCTCATCATATGGGTGAAGAATGCCCAGCTTAGCCCGACCAGTACGATATAGCCGACTGGCGATGTCATGAGGGTCTGGAACAAGTCATAGGCATCGGGCCCGCTGGCAAGCGCACCCAGCCACCACAAGAAGACACCCAGACCGACCAGCGCCATACCGTCTCCGGTGGCGCGGTGAAGGATGGAGATCAGCATATGCGGCCCCCATTTCCAGATCTGCAAATGCGGGGATAGCGGACGGTTTGCCATAGGCTCGAAGTCTTCCGGTCAGGCGCGATGTGCCGCGCGAGTGATGGTTCTGATACGCACTTAGCGAACCATGCGGTCCATGCAAGCAGGGCCTAGTCCTGTAAACATCCAAACCGCGAAGTTCAAAGACGGTTCTCGACAGCTTACCCCATGCCTTTATGCTTGTAAGCCATGACGACAATTCTTCTGACAGGATCGAGCCGGGGCATCGGCGCTGCTGCGCATACTGCGCTGGAGGCGCGCGGCTGTACCGTTATCGGCCATTCGACTGCTGGCGGCGATGGCCGGATTGCAGCGGATTTTACCGAGCCCACCGCCCCGCAAATGCTGTGGGAACAGGCGCTGGAAGAAGCGGGCGGTAGAATTGACATACTGGTGAACAATGCCGGGCTGTTCGATGCCAATCCGGTAAACAGTGCAGACATCATCTGGCTCGATTCGTGGGAGGATACCCTGCGTATCAACCTGACAGCGTCCGCCCAGCTCAGCCGGTTTGCCGTGCAGCATTGGCTGAAGCATAAAGCAGAAGGCGCGCAGCGGGGGCGGCTTGTCCATGTCGCCAGCCGGGCAGGCCAAAGGGGTGATTCGCCCACTCACTGGCATTACGCAGCGGCAAAGGGCGGGATGCTGGCGCTGCATAAGACCATTGCGCGCGCCTATGCCGGCGATGGGATTCTGTCCTACGCCATCGCGCCCGGCTTTACCGACACATCGATGGCAGGCGATTATCTGGCCAGCAGGGGCGGTCCCGGCTTGTTGCAGGATATTCCGCTGGGCGCTGTGGCTCAGCCAGAGGAGATTGCCACTCTGATCGCCTTTTGCGCGCTGGATGCCCCGCCCAGTCTCACAGGCGCTACGCTGGATGCCAACGGTGCAAGTTACGTCCGCTAGCGTGCGGCCGCTTCCCCGCCGGGCCGCTCGCTGGTAGATGGCCGCCCATGCCATCGTGGAAACTTACCATTCATGCGCCGAAAGGCGTCGTCTCTCAAGCGCTCGACGCTCAGGATAATGCGGTCGACTGGGACTACAGCATCGTCGTTTCAGGCCATGAGATTGCCGAGGACCGTCCCGAAGACTGGGTGTTCGAAGCATGGCTTCATCGCCGACCTACCAAGGCCGACCGTGCCACGATCGCTGCCCTGTTCGACGGTGGCGCGCCGCAGATGGTGCCGGAAAAACTGCCGGACGAGGATTGGCTGACATTGAGCCAGCAAGGCGTTGATCCGATCCGTGCCGGCCCGTTCCATGTCCGCACCCCCGATCATGCCCCTCCGGAAGACGAATGGCTCGATCTGGTAATCCCCGCCAGCATGGCATTCGGGACCGGCCAGCACGAAACAACTGCGGGCTGCCTGGCCATGCTGTCTGGCCTTCGTGTCAGCGGCGTGAATGCGCGCAACATTGCCGACATTGGCACCGGCACGGGCCTGCTGGCGTTTGGCGCGATGGCATTGTGGCCCGGCGCCCTCGTCACAGCATCGGACATCGATCCGATATGCGAAGGCGTGGTGCTGGACAATGCGCTTACCAACACCGTCCCATTGGGCGGGCGCACGGGCGAATTGCTGATGGTGGTGGCAGACGGAATGGACGACCCCCTGCTACAGTTGCGCGGGCCGTTCGATCTTCTGATCGCCAATATCCTCGCTCAGCCGCTGATCGACCTTGCGCCGGATTTTGCGAACAGCGTAACTGCGGGCGGCCATCTTGTTCTGGCCGGATTGCTCGAAACGCAGGAAGCTGCGGTGCGCGCCGCCTATCGCAAGGCGGGTTTCCGACTGGCCGGACGCATCGTCAATGGCGACTGGTCGATCCTGTGGCTGCGTCGCAGGCGCAGCTTTTAAAGCTCGGCCGAGGCACCGCTCTCAGTCGCGGCCGCGCCGCTGACAAGCGTGTGATATTCTGCAATCGCTGCGACCACTTCGTGCATCAGCTCCATCCGCTCCGGCACGGGCCGCGCAGTGCGCCCGATCATCACCGCGACAGCATACCGGCTGCCATCGGGCGCTGTCAGAATACCGATGTCGTTATAGCCCGCCTGTTCTCCGATCGCGCCCGGCGGGACGATATCCAGCACCTGCCCAGTGCCGGTCTTGTGGCCAATGCTCCATCCTGCGGGCAGTCCGCCCTTCAGCCGGTTCGGCCCGCTCTTCACCTCGCCCAGCAGGGTCAGCAGCCGCGCGTTGCTGCCTTCCGATAGCAATTCTCCCTCCGCCAATCGTGCCAGCGCCCGCGCCGCTCCGACAGGCCGCGCGCCGTCGACGGGATCGCCGACATAGTTGTCGAATATCGTCCGGCGCAGATCATGCGGAACGGTCTTGCGCACTTCGAAAAACGTCTTGCCGATAGAGTAACTCTGGTCCCACTCCAGCCCCGCAATGGCCGCCTGCATGGCCCGCTCTCCGGGACCAAAACGGATATCCGCCAGTTCCTTCTCCGCCAACATGGCGCGCACGGCATCCGGCCCTCCGATGCGTTTCAACACCATGTCATTGGCTGTGTTGTCGCTCTCCGTCAGAGCACGGCGGATGTAGTCCGCATAGGTTGTGGTGAAGCTGCCCTGCGCAATCACCCGCTTGCGCAGCGGCTGATGGAACACGGTCAGGTCCGCCATCCGCACCGTGCCGCTCTCTGTCAGATCCAGCGTGCCCTTGTCCGCCTGATCGAAGGCAGTCAGCGCGACCCACAGCTTGCTCACGCTTTGCTGCGGGAAGGTTTCATGGCCATTGAAATGAACCACCGCGCCGCGATCGACATCCACCATCGCAATGCCCAGAAACCCGTCGAACGTGCTGCCGATGGCGTAGAACCGGTCGTCCAGCCAGCTTTCCTGCGGCGATCGCGGCTGCGTTATCGTTTCGGTCAGCTCTTCGGCTGCTTCCTCCACCCGCTCTTCAATCGAAGGCGCAATAGCGGCGCCGGACTGCTCCTCCACACCCGACATATGGCACGTCGCAAGCCCGGCCAGCGCAGCAAAAGCAGCGATCGCCGCTAAAATTCTGCCCCGTGTTGCCATGCCCTTCCCAAGCCCCTTTTTCATATGCGCGAGGTATTTACGCCGCCAATCGCGGAACCTGCGAACGGCTTCCCGCATTGCCGAGCTATATCCCTTACACAACCCGAATTAATGGAGTTTCCCAAATGTCGGACAAACCATCGCGCACACTTATGATTACCGGTGCCTCATCCGGCATCGGCGAAGCCACTGCCCGTGCGGCAGCCAGCAAGGGCTGGAATGTCGTGCTTCTGGCCCGCAGAAAAGACCGGCTGGAAGAACTGGCAGATGAAATCGGCGATCAAGCGCTCGCTGTGGAATGCGACGTCACGGATCGCGATGCACTGAACAAAGCGGTAACCAAAACGGTCGACACATTCGGCAGCCTCGATGCTGTGTACGCCAATGCCGGAAAGGGCGTGGAAACCCCCGGGATGGAAAAGGGGGACCCGGAAGAATGGCACGACATGATCCACGTCAATATCCTCGCCGTGCTGTACACCGCCCACGCCACTTTGCCGGAACTGAAGAAAACCAAGGGCACGTTCGTCGTCACCGGCTCCAAGGCCGGACGCGAGCATTTCAAAGGCTCTGTCTACAGCGCGACGAAATGGTTCGTGCAGGGCTTCGCCGGCAATCTTGCCGAGGAAATGCGCGAATGGGGTGGCCGCTGCACTGTCATCACGCCGGGCATGGTCAACACCGATTTCTTTGACGAGGCCAAGCCGACCAAACTGCAGCCCGCCGATATTGCCGATGCTGTGGTGTTCGCCCTGGAACAGCCGGAAACCAGCGCAGTGCGCGAAGTTCACCTGATGCCTGCGGACTAGGCATCGCCGGGGCTTTACCGCGAGAGCACGCTCTCGAGATGATCGAGGGCGGCTCTCGTGAAAGCCTCCATATTCGCAATCCGGTCATCGCTGCCGGTTTGCGTCATCTGGGTCCATTCGCTTGCCGGCCCGTCCCCCGGCCCGACAAGCGCCGCACAGCTTTGCCCTGCCGGCGCGCCGGTGGGATGGGTCGATCCGCCCACAGACCCGCTTTCTGCCAGTCCCCAATCGGCGTGGAAGTTGTCCCGCAGGGAGCGCGCCTGAAGCAGCGCGTAATCCTCGCTAGCGCCGCGCATTCCGCGATAGGCTTCGCGTGGCTGAGCAAGCAATATATCTCGCGCGCGCAGCGAATAGACCACCCCGCCCCCGACAAAGAAATCGAGCGCGCCCGGCACGGTCAGCAGCGAAGCGGCAATCATCCCGCCGGTCGCGCCATCGGCCACGGCAATTTTTTCGCCCCGTTTGCGGAGCAGCTCTGCAATACGCAGAGCTTGCGGATGAAGCTCGGCCAGCATCAGCCCCCCGCCTCCACACCTGCCGCCACAATCTTGGCCCAGCCCGCCTCGTCCATCACTTCGATCCCCAATTCCGCAGCCTTCTTCAGCTTGCTGCCCGCGCCCGGCCCCGCAACCAGAATGTCTGTCTTCGTGCTGACCGATCCGCTGGCCTTTGCGCCCAGACGTTCAGCCTGCGCCTTGGCCTCGTCGCGGCTCATGGTTTCCAGCTTGCCGGTAAACACCACGGTTTTGCCGGCCACGGGGCTATCGAGCGTATCGACCTCATATCGCGGCGGTGACACTTCGGTCAGCAGATCGTCCCACACCGCGCGGTTGTGTTCTTCATGGAAGAAATCGCCCAGCGCCTCGACCACAGCGGTACCGATCCCGTCTATATCGGTGAGTTCGGCGGCTGCGTCTTCATCACTCGCCCGCGCTTTCTCGGCGGCCATGCGAAGCGCGGGTAGTTCATGAAAATGCTTCATCAAGTCGCGCGCGGTGACTGCACCCACATGGCGAATGCCAAGGCCGAACAGCAGCCGCGCAGCATCGGGCTGGCGTCTGTTTTCCACCGAAGCCAACAGGTTATCCACAGACTTGTCCTGCCAGCCTTCCAAAGCGAGAATATCGGTGCGGCGGCTGCGAAGGCGGAAAATATCGGCCGGGCTTTCCAGCCAGCCCAGCGCAAAAAACTGTTCGATGGTTTTTTCGCCCAAACCATCAATATCCAGCGCCCCGCGGGATACGAAATGCTTCAGCCGCTGGGTCCGCTGTGCCGGACAGATCAGGCCGCCTGTGCAGCGCACATCGACTTCGCCCTCAGCCGCAACAGCCTCGCTGTCGCATTCGGGGCAGCGGTCCGGGAAGGTATAGGCCCCGCGCTCCACATCGAGCGTCAGATTGGCCACAACCTGCGGAATGACATCACCTGCCCGCTGGACCTGAACCCTGTCTCCGGGACGCACGCCAAGCCGCTGAATTTCATCACGATTGTGCAGCGTGACATTGGTCACCGTCACCCCGCCCACCAGCACAGGGGCGAGCCGCCCGACAGGCGTCAGCTTGCCCGTGCGCCCGACCTGAATATCGATCGCCTCCAGCGTGGTCTCGGCCTGCTCGGCAGGAAATTTGCGAGCGATGGCCCAGCGCGGGGCCTTGGCGACAAAACCCAGCCGCTGCTGCCAGTCGAGCCGGTCTACCTTGTACACCACTCCGTCAATTTCGTATGGAAGGTCAGGACGTTGCACGGCAATGCTCTGATAACTGGCGAGCATTTCCTCCAGCGTTTCACACCGCGTGAACAGCGGCGATACCGGTACGCCCCAAGCCTCCAACGCGCGCACCACATCCACCTGCGTCTCGCCCGGCACATCGGAAGCCGCTCCCCAGCCATGCGCCCAGAATTTCAGCGGGCGGGTCGCGGTGACGCCGGCGTCCTTCTGCCGCAGCGATCCGGCGGCGGCATTGCGCGGATTGGCGAACAGCTTCTCGCCCGCTTCCTCCTGCCGCGCATTCAACGCAAGGAAGTCGGCAGTGGACATATAAACCTCGCCGCGGATCTCGAAAATTTCGGGAGCATTGCCCTCAATTTGCTGGGGTATATCGGAAATGTGTGCGACATTGGGCGTCACATCTTCGCCCACCTGCCCGTCTCCGCGCGTCGCGGCGCGGACCAATTTGCCCTGCTCGTACCGCAGAGAACAAGACAAGCCGTCGATCTTGTCCTCGGCGGTAAAAGCCACAGGTTCGTCTTTGGCAAGCGAAAGAAACCGCCGCACCCGGGCGACGAATTCCGCCAGCTCCTCGTCAGAAAACGTATTGTCGAGGCTCATCATGCGAACCTCGTGGCGAACCTTGCTTAAAGGTGAGGCAGCAATCGCATGGCCGACATTCCTGGACGGACTGTCATCCCGAACCAAATGCGGAAACGCCGCCTCCAGCTCCGCATTGCGGCGAGTGAGCGCGTCGTATTCCTGATCGGTGATCTCGGGCGCATCCTGCGCGTGATACAGCCGGTCATGCTTGGCGATCTGCCGCGCGAGCCGCATCAGTTCGTTTGCGGCATCGGCTTCGTGTAGGTTTTGCAGGTCGGTCACGAGATCGCCATCATTCCATTCTTGCGGATTTCCCAGCCTTTGGCAGTTCTACGCATCACGAAGCCCCAGCTTTCCGCGCCGACATTGCCGTAGGTGCCTCCGGAGTTGGCATCGCAGCGTCGCTCTTTGCAATCGATCATTGCATGGATTAGCACGGCGGGACGCGGAGGCTCGCCCGATACAACGCCCGGACCTTCCCAGCGGCAAGCCGACTGCTCTCTGACCCCTTCCACATTTGCACCAATGCGCTCAACCAAAGATGACGGGACGTCGCTCAGGCACAGAATGCGATTTTCGAAACTTTCTTTCTGCCGAAAAGTACGCGCCATATGCAATAATAAAGCCTCGCGCGGATCAGCCAGATCAATCAACGCTTCGACGGGGAAGCCCTCCAACCCGTCATTGTCGTCGACGTTGCGCATCATAGGATCGACATCTGCCGGTGGCGGGGGAGGCGGAGAAGGAATTGCGATCTTCGAGCCGTTCACATCCGGCCCCGCGATTTTGAAGCCTGTGATCTCGACCGGAGGAAAGGAGATGCAGGGGGATGGCACTGCATCATCGGTCGCGAGCTGGACATTGGCGTCCGTGCGATATTCCTTTGCATCGGCCACAATGCTCGCGCCATTTGTCGCTTCGCTTCCCGCATCAATATCTCGCAGGACCCAGTCAGCGCCTGTTCCCATAATTTCGATTCCTGGTCCCGAGAGTACCAACGCATCGCTTCTGCCTGTCGGCCTGCGGAGCAGAAGACAGGGGCCCATTTGCCGCAATTCGCCTTCGACAAGTGTCTCCAACGTGTCGATGGAATCGTTAGCTTTTGGCAGCACTGGGAATGCGTCTGGCTCAAGAAAATCCGGCTCGGTTTTTTCTTCGACTGGCAAACTTGCATCATCCGAACATCCGACCACGAGGATCGCCAGAATCCGGGCGAGCCGCATCACGCCCCCTCCAGCAAGCGGTCCGCCTGCGCGCGCGCCTCGGGCGTAACCTCCGCGCCAGACAGCATCCGCGCGATTTCTTCCTGGCGACCTGCGTCATCCAGCCGCGCGACACTGGTCTTGGTCACCGTGCCTTCGGAGGATTTCGCGATCATATAATGTGTCATCCCGCGCGCCGCGACTTGGGGGCTGTGGGTGACGGCCAGCAACTGCCCGTCCTGCGCCAGACGCGCCAAGCGTTCGCCAATAGCGCTAGCCACCGCGCCGCCTACGCCCCGGTCGATCTCATCGAATATCACAGTGGCCGCCCCGCCCTGTTCAGCCAGAGCGACTTTCAGCGCCAGAATAAAGCGCGACAATTCGCCGCCGCTGGCAATCTTGTTCAGCGGCGCAAACGGAGCGCCGGGATTGGTGGCGATCAGATATTCGACCGCGTCCATGCCGGTGGGGCCCCACTTATCCTCCGGCAGCACCTCGATTGCAGTCTGGAACCGCGCCGCATCCAGTTTCAGCGGGGCGAGTTCGGCGGCAACCGCCTTGTCCAGCTTGCCTGCGCCTTTCACCCGGAGCCCGTGCAATTTCTCTGCCGCGCTGCGATACGCTGCGGCGGCTTCTTTCGCTGCCAGTTCCAGCGCATCCAGCTCCGCCTCCCCGCCTTCGATGGCATCCAGCGCGGCACGGAAGCTGCGCATCTTGCCGGGCAATTCATCCACTTCGCAGCGGTGTTTGCGGGCCAGTGCGCGCAGTTCGAACAGGCGCGTTTCAGCCATGTCCAGCGCTTGCGGATCATGCACCAGCGCTTCGGCAGCGGCGGCCAGTTTGTCCTCTGCTTCACCCGCCTCGATCACGGCGCGGTCCAGGGCGTCGAGCGCTTCCTTCAGCAGCGGGTGTTCTCCGCCAATCCGGTCCAGCCTGCGCGCGGCACTCCGCAGTTCGGCCAGCGGCGAATCCGAGCCTTCCCAGATATGCCGCAATTCCTCCAGATCGCCGGCCAGCTTCTCACCCTTCTGCATACGGCTGCGCGTTTCGGCGAGGCGGGCTTCTTCGCCTGCCTGCGGTTCCAGAGTTGTGAGTTCGGCCAGATGAGCGATCAGCAAATCCTGCTCCGCCTTTGCATCCTCGATTGCGGTGCGCGCTGCTTCCAGTGCCTCGCGCGCATGGGACCACGCGGTCCACGCCTTTGCCACACGGGCGGTATCGGCCCCGGAGTACCGGTCCAGTAGCAGGCGGTGCCCGCGCGGATTGACGAGGCCGCGGTCATCATGCTGGCCGTGCAATTCCACCAGCGATGACGCGAGAGTGCGCAGCAAGGCCACGCCCACCGGCTGATCGTTCACAAATGCCTTGGAGCCGCCATCGGCCTTCACCTGGCGGCGGATTACCAGTGCCTCGCCCGGTTCGATTTCGATATCGGCATCGTCCAGCGCCCGCGCCAGATCACCGGGCAGCCGGGCAAATTCGAAACTGGCGGTGGCGCTGGCCTTGGCCTCTCCTGCCCGCACCAACCCTGTATCCGCGCGGTTCCCCAGCACCAGCCCCAGCGCATCGAGCAGAATGGACTTACCCGCGCCCGTTTCGCCGGTCAGCACACCCAGCCCGCGGCCGAAATCCAGATCGAGCGCTTCGATCAGGACGATATTGCGGATGGAGAGGCGGGTCAGCATGGCTGGAGCAACCCTAGCCCAGCCTGCACGGCAAGTCAGCGCCTATTGCACTGCTTCCCACGGCAATAATACAGGTGCGCCTTAGCTGACGGTGACATCCGCGGCGTGGCGCTCCACCAGATCGAACGCCTTGTCGTACCAGTCGCTGCCCGGATAGTTCGCGCCCAGAACGGCGGCGTATTTCTTTGCTTCTGTCGGCAGGCCCAGCGCGAGGCTGGTTTCCGTCAGACGATACAGCGCCTCTGCCGCGTGGCTGGTGGTCTGGTAATTCTCGACCACGTTCTGAAACCGCAGCTGCGCAGCCAGCCATTTGCCGGTACGCTGGTAGAATCGGCCGATTTCTATTTCCTTGCCGCCCAGATGATCGTTCACCAGATCGATCTTCAGCCGCGCATCGGCGGCGTATTGCGTGTTGGGGAAGCGGCGCTGCACATCGTTCAGAGAGGCCAACGCCTGCTCGGTCGTCTTCTGGTCGCGGTGGATATCGCTGATCTGCTCGTAATAGCTGAGCGCGATGAGGTAATAGGCATAGGGCGCGTCTTTGTTACCCGGATGGATCGTCAGAAAACGCTGCGCGCTCTGGATTGCCTTCGTATAGTCCTGACCGACGTAATAGCTGAACGCGCTCATCAACTGGGCACGGCGGGCCCACGGGCTGTAGGGATGCTGGCGCTCCACCTCGTCGAACAAGGGCGCGGCGACGCGGGCGTTTCCGGCATCGAGCCGCTGCTTCGCATTGGCATACAGCGTTTCCACATCACGCGCGATATAGGCCGTGTCACTTGGTCCGCCCCCGCCCCCCAGCGATGCACAGGCGGTGAGGGATAGCGCCAGAATGCTGGCGCCCAGAGCGTTGCGAAGGGGCTTTGTCGTCATGGGAACAGCCTATAGCCAGCGCTGGCGTGAACGCCAAGTGAAGTTAGCGCGAAGTTAGTGTGAAGTTATGCTGTCCTACACCTGTCTCTTATACACATCTCCGAGCCCACGAGACGGACTCCTATCTC